>CEUN01022497.1_pt1 | contig 81158 bp, 72 predicted proteins | sample 361501 | NCBI WGS metagenome assembly CEUN01 (sample SAMEA2622801, study PRJEB7988) | marine metagenome | biome: marine biome (ENVO:00000447); feature: marine epipelagic mixed layer (ENVO:xxxxxxxxx); material: "saline water (ENVO:00002010), including plankton (ENVO:xxxxxxxx)" | depth 120 m | reverse complement strand
CCTACGCCTACGCCTACGCCTACGCCTACGCCAACGCCTACGCCAACTTCAACTGGAACCACTGGAACCACTGGAACAACGGGAACCACTGGAACCACTGGAACCACTGGAACAACGGGAACCACTGGAACAACAGCTACTACAGGTACAACAGGAACAAGCTCATCTAGTGGAACAAGCAATTAGATTTGCTCTATGAATTATCGCTATTACTGATTGCCAAACCTCAGTAGGATAATTATCTGCCCCGTTCTTTGTCGTAAAAGCTATAAATGCTAAAAAAGCCAATGAAGCTGAGATTATTAATTCTTCTACTAATTATTTGTCCCAAAGCAGAGACGAGTCAAAATGATTACATAATTAAAGATAATTATAAGTTTTCACAAAATACATGGGGTGGTATTGGCTTAATTCAAAATCCTACTGCAAGATTCTCAAAGGATGGAGAATTTACATTTGGTATCTCATCTGAATCGCCCTACAACAGAATGTATTCTACTATTCAGTTCTTTCCTTGGATGGAAGCAGGTTTAAGATATACAGAGGCCACATACACTCCTTATAATTTTGGAAATTCCCAGACATGGAAAGATAAAGGCTTTGATTTAAAGCTGAAATTACTTGATGAACAAGACCATTTACCAGCCCTGGCTATTGGAGCACTAGATCTAGGAGGAACAGGCTTTTACTCAAGTGAATATATAGTCATGTCAAAAATGCTAAGAAATGTTGATTTAACACTAGGTCTGGGATGGGGGAGGTTTGCTAATGCAGGGTCTTGTTGGTTGATTGACTATGACCCTACTCTATGTCCTGATAAAAGAGGACATATGAGCAATCCTTTTGGATGGTTTTTTGATTCATACAATGAGAGAGGGCGAGGCTCTAGGGGTGGCGGTTCTCTTAATTTAAGATCACTTTTTACTGGTCCAGAAGCATCGTTTTTTGGCGGTATTGAGTATTTTACACCAATAGATAATTTATCACTCAAAATAGAATACGATAGTCATGATTACAGAGAAGTAATCGGAAGAGAAACTGTAATCTATGAGGACGGTGATATTTTTAAAAAACCAAAGTCTCCATTCAATATAGCAGTACATTACGCATTTAGGCCTTCAGAAAGAGAAAAGTTGGATCTAAATTTAGGTTTGGTAAGAGGGGATACGATCTATGCTAGTTTTGCAGTTCACTCGAATCTCAACGATTCTGGCAAAGAAAAATACACAGCACCCCCTGAAGTTATAAATAAAAAAACTATAAAAGAGTTTTCTTTCTTGAAAGATAACTACAAAAACTATCTTAGCGAGCTAATTTTTTGGCAGATGGGAAATGAGGGTATGGTGGCTCACTCAGTAACATTCGATGAGGAAGAAATGATAGTTGAAATCAGCCAAGGCAGATTTAGACAAACAATTAAAGCAATTGATTTAGCTGGACGTATCCTTGCCAATAATTCACCAAAAAATATAGAAAAGATTACTGTGGTTAATCTAGATCAAGGAATCGAAACATTGAGATCTTCTGTAAGCAGAGAGAATCTTGTTAGATCTGTTTTAAAGGGGCCAATCGACGATAATCTTCTTACATTCAATGATGGAAGCCAAGTCAGTGAGTCAGCTGAAATTATGGAAAATAAAACTCTCTATCCAAATTTCTCTTGGAGCCTAAGACCGCATCTTAATGGAACTCTTCAGCACCAAATAAGGTTTTATTTTTATCAACTAGAGGCACTTTTATCATTGGACTATGCGGTTAAAAAAGGACTATATCTCAATGCACTTATTGGAATCGATATCAATAACAATTTTGATAAATATACCTGGCATATTCCAGATGGAGAGCTGCATCCAGTCAGGCAGGACAGGAGACTCTATTTAACTGAGGGTACCTCAGGCGTAAGAAGAATGGCATTCGATTATTTATTCGCTGTAAATAGTAATATTAAGGGAAGGGTAACAGGAGGACTTTTAGAGTGGATGTACGGAGGACTTGGTGGAGAAATACTTTATGTGCCAGACCATAAGAAATGGGCAATTGGAATAGATGCTTATTGGGTTAAACAAAGAGAATTCGATCAAAAATTTTCTTTTAGGGATTATCAAACAACAACCGGATTTTTGACTTATTATCGGGATCTGCCTTTCTATGATATGAGACTAAAGCTTAGTGCAGGTAAATTTTTGGGCAAAGATAATGGATTACTCGTTGATGTATCAAGAAGATTTGATACTGGTGCAAGGATTGGTGCTAAAGTTGCGCTTACAGATTGTGACGCATCGTGTGTGGGAGAGGGTCGTTTTAGTAAATGGATTTACTTTAATCTTCCCATGGATCTTTTTTATGTGAATTCTACAACTAGAAGTGTTGGACCATATGAATGGAGTCCATTGACGAAAGATGCAGGCCAGAAAGTAGCGGCAGGAAGTCTCTATAATCTGGTTGTAAGCGCTCAAGATGAAGTTGATACATTGAGACTAAAGCCATGGTCTATTAAAAAGATTTTTTCTGGTTTTTCAAGATCACCCAGAAGAGAGTAATTTAATTCTGCTATGTTATGCATAATGAAAAAAAAATGGAGTACATACATTCTGTTATAGGAGATCAGAAACAAAGTCTCAGATCAGGCAGAAAAGGTATTGAGCGAGAAGCGCTTAGAGTAGATTCTGATTTTAGAATTTCAAAAAAAGGGCATGAATATTATTTTGGCTCTGCACTTTGTAATAGTTATTTAACAACCGATTTTTCAGAATCTCTTTTAGAGATTGTAACTCCTGCTTATCATGAGCTTGGGAGCTTGATCAATTTTCTCGAGGACTCTCACCACTATGTTTCAAAAACATTGAAGGAAGAAAGGTTATGGCCAACAAGTATGCCCCCACATTTTGACGATGAAGATGAAATCTCAATTGCTAGGTATGGGAAATCGAATCTAGCAAAATTCAAAACTACATATAGACAAGGCTTATCACAAAGATATGGAAGATCCATGCAAGCCATTGCTGGATTGCATTTCAACTATTCACTATCAGATGAAATTTGGAACTTTATAGATCTTTCAGACTCAATGTATTCCAAGAGAGATCTAAAGGACGAATTATATTTTGGAGCACTCAGAAATATACAGAGGATGAATTGGATAATCTTATATCTTTTCGGAGCGTCACCAATTATGAGCAGAAACTTTATTCGAAATAATTTGAATGAATTCAAGATGCATTTGGATGCGCTATATCTTCCATATGCAACCTCATTAAGGATGAGTAATTTTGGTTACCAAAATACAAGCCAATCGAATATTCATGTTTCACTAAACAATATCCATGAGTACGTAAATGATCTACTAGAATTGACACGAACAAAAAGAATACCTACGAGAGAGAAGCAAAAGATTGAAGAGCAATTGAATAATAATATTCTTCAAATTGAAGATGAGTATTATGCAACTTCAAGACCTAAAAGTGAATCAATAAGCGACATAAGACCTCTTTCAAAATTAAAAAAGTTTGGTGTTGACTATATTGAGTTAAGATCTTTAGATATTGATCCATGGGCATCTAGTGGAATAGAAAATAACACAATGAAATTTTTGGAGGCATTTATATTATCTGCAATACTTTCACCAAGTCCCAAATTATCAAAGTATGACTATCAAGAAATAAAGAATAATGATCTTCTTGTAGCGACTAAGGGTCGCAAGAAAGGTTTGAATCTCAAAAAAAGTAAAAAAATAATAGATCTAGAGTCATGGGGGATTGAGATTCTTGAATCTATGGATCCCTATTTCGAGATTATGAATGTTAGTCAAAATGAGAGAGAAGTATATTATAATCAGATGAGGGATCCAAGCCTAACAAAGTCAGGCTTATTTTTGTCAACGATTTTAGATCAAGGAATTGAGCTGAGAGAATTTAGCGCCGAGCTGTCTGAGGATCATCATAGGAAATATTTAAATATTTTAAAAGACCGTAATAGCTCATGGACAGAACTTGAAAATGAAAAAAATATATCTATTGATCTTCAAAGCAAATTAGAGCGCTCATCCAATGAGAGCTTTCAGAAATATTTAAAAAAATACTATATGAGTTAAAAAATTATTTAATGAGTATTTTTACTCATTTGAGGTAAAATTTAATGATGTTTGATCACAAGATAACAATTTGTACCACAAGACTACGCTCAGTGCTTCTCGTAGCTCTTTTTATATCCTCAACCGCACACTCTCAGGTTAATTTGGACCAAATTGCAAACCTATCTAATCTGATGCCAAATCAAAATACATTAGTTGAAGATGATGTAACCGATCAAGAAAACGATATGATCGATCTCGATGACGTCGAAGATGAGCCAAATATCAACGATCAGGGTGATACTGAGCAATATGGCTACCAAGGAAGGATAGACAGCTTCAACTCGTACCCAGTTCCAAAAACTAGAGACGAGCTTACTTTGTTTGGCTACGAATTTTTTTCAAAAATTCCTTCAACTTTTGCAACCTCAAAAAATACGTCTGTTCCTGAGAATTACATCATAGGGTCAGGGGATGTCATAAGGATCTCTCTATTTGGCAATAAGAATGCGAGATATGATCTAAGAGTTTCAAATGATGGAGATATTTTAATACCAGAAATTGGACCAATTTCTGCCTCGGGATTAACTTTAGACCTATTTAGGGAGTTAATTGACAAAACCGTTTCTAATAAATACATAGGTACAACAGGGATTGTTTCATTAACTAATCTAAGATCTATCAACATTTTTGTTCTGGGCGATGCTGTCAGGCCAGGAATGTATACATTGAGTTCATTAACCACTTTGACCAATGCAATTTTTACAAGCGGAGGGATAAGGTCAACAGGCTCACTAAGAGATATTCAATTGAAAAGAGATGGTCAACTAGTTTCAAGCATCGATTTGTACGACCTTCTGCTAAATGGGGATACAAGTAGTGATGTCAAGCTCCAGGAAGGTGATGTGGTATTTATTCCTCCAAGAGGTAAGACGGTTGCAATCACTGGTGAAGTAATGAGGCCCCACATATTTGAGCTTATTGATGACGAAACCTTTCAAAATCTTCTTGAATATTCAGGTGGTTACAAACCAAGTGCAGACCCTGAGTCTCTAGAAATAGATAGAGTTGATAGAGCTAGGAATTCGTATAGATTAGTAAAGGTTAGTTCAAATCAAGGAAATCCATCATTGGAAAATGGTGATGTGTTTAGGGTATATCCAATAGCTCCATCTATGAGTAATGCGATACTGATCAAAGGTCACGCAAAACAACCTGGTTTTATGCCTTGGAAATCTGGAATGAAATTTTCAGATATTGTGAGAGATTTAGAAAGCCTTCTGCCAATGACAGACAACAATTATGTTCTTGTTAAAAGTAAGTCGTCGGATGGCTTTTCATTTCAGGATATAAATCTTGAAAAAATGTTTATTGAAATAAATGAAAAGGGTGCATCCACCGAAAATATTGAAATTAATGAGAAGGATGAGATCATCTTTTTCCCAAAACTCCTTTCACTAGATCTTATTGAGGAACGGGAAGGTGAATATAAGGTTTTCCAATATTGCACTATACTACCTAGCTTAGGTGAGAATTTAATTAAATTCAGGGGCAATTCTACTTTTGCATCATTATCATCATCAGAGACTGAGAATACAGTAGATAACATAACTCAGATTAAGCAAGCTCAAACCTTATCATATTCTGCTAATCAATCTGAGGAGATATCTCTAACTCATGTATGTCGTCAACAACTCATCAAGCCACTACTAGATATCTTGAGCAGACAGACAAAATTAGGAGAATCAAAGGAAAGTATTTCGGTTTTTGGAAATGTCTTCTTCCCTGGCGACTATCCAGTCTCAAAGAATATGAGTATAGAGGATGCCTTAAATGCAGCTGGCGGCCTAAGGGATGCATCATATACATCGCAGATAGAGCACATCAAGAGAGTTAAGAAAGAAAAAGAATTTAAATATGTATCAAGTGATTCTTCTATTGAAGATATAAGCAAAACCAAAATAATGCTAAATCCTGCTGATCAAGTAAATGTAAAGAAAATTTCAAAGAACATACAAACTGTCTCGATTGAAGGAGAGGTATACTTTCCAGGAGAGTATCCGATGTTAGACAACGAAACCCTTTCTGACATTGTCAGAAGAGCCGGCGGCATGAAACCCACAGCTTTTCCTGCGGGTGCAGTCTTCATAAGAAGCTCCATGAGACAAAAAGAAATTCAAGCTTTAAACTCTGCTCAAGCCGATCTTAAGAAGAAAATTATTCTCTCACAGCAGTCGAAAGAAACTGGCACAGAGATGTTATCTCCAGATTTAATTTCTGAGTTATATCTTCTTACAGATGACGATGGGTCTGATGACTTGTTAGGAAGATATGTAATTGATTTAGAGGAAATTATAAATGGCACTAACGACGATATCATATTGGAAGACAAAGATAGCTTACTAATACCTAAGAAACAAAGCAGCGTTCTAGTAATAGGCGAAGTTATTCTGCCTAAGACATTACCATTTCTAGAAAAATCGAATTATCAAGACTATATCGCCCTAACAGGCGGAGTCACAGAGTATGCTGACGCACAGAGTACCTATGTCATTAAGTCCAATGGCTCAATTGTTCCAATTTCCAGCTCCAGAATGGGAGGCTTTTTTAGATCAGGAGTAGATGAAATTGGTAACATTCAGCCAGGTGATACGATAGTTGTTCCAATTAAGATTGAAAATTTTGATACTCTCAGAGCGACTACAGAAATTACTCAAATTGTTTATCAATTATCAGTAGCAGCAGCTGCGGTGTCTAGTTTTTAGCAATAGTAAGACGTATTGATGAATAAAAGAGGAAATATTCTTGAATTTGAAGATACAGATGGTATCAGCCTGAGTAATATTTTTAATATATTCAGATCAAATATTAGACTCTTCATAATTATTGTTGCAACTATTACATCTCTTACCATAGTGTATTCATTGTTATTGCCTAATGTTTACCAAGCTGAAGTTATTGCTATAGCAGCAGAGGAAACATCCAGACCAAATCCTGTCAGAAACTCTTTTTCCGGTATAGCATCTATTGCAGGTATCAGTATTCCATCTGGACCTGCTGACAAAGTCCAGACATCAATTGAAATTGCACAGTCAAAAAAATTTAATATACTTTTTGCAAAGAGTGAAAACTTACTGCCAATTCTATTTGAGGAAGATTGGGATGATGCAACAAATACATGGAATGAAAATCTAGAGCCAAGTGATTTAGCTATCCAATCTGAATTGAAGTCACATTATTCAATTTCTTATGATAAAAGAGACGGAATAATTAGGTTTACTTTCAACTGGGATGATCCAGTTTTAGCTGCGATGTATGCAAATAATTTTGTAACTTCTGTAAACAACTACATTAGAGAGGATGAAATTTCAGAAGCTGAAAAGAGTATAGATTACTTAAAGAGAGAAATTGAGAAAACATCGATCGTTGATATCAAGAATGTTTTAAACTTATTAATACAGGATCAGCTACAAACCACCATGCTGGCAAATGTCAGAGATGACTACGCTTTTAAAGTCATTGACCCCGCAATGGTTCCAAAAACAAGAATAAAGCCTCAACGAAGGCAGATGGTGATAATTGGTTTTATGCTAGGCATTCTAATAGGTCTTTCTTCAATTTTTCTTTTTTCGAAAAAAGAAGAGATCTTGGCCATCTTTGATTAATATTTTTTGATATTTATTTACGTGGAGGAAATTTTGCGTCGCAGACTAGATACTATCAAGAGCAAACTTCAATCAAAGAAATATAATTGGCTAGTTACTGGTGCCGCTGGTTTCATTGGCTCACATCTTGTTCAGTTTCTTCTTGATAACAATCAAAGGGTTGTAGCACTTGATAATTTTTCAACTGGACTGAAAGATAACATCGATTACCTTGAAGGCCACCAACTAACTCTAAAAAATAATTCGGAATTTGTATTTAGTGAATCAGATATTAGGGACTATGAATCATGTTTAGATGCCACCAGAGGAATTGATTATGTCTTGCATCAAGCGGCCATTGGTTCCGTACCAAGATCTATTGAGGACCCAATTACAAGCCACGATTCAAATATTAATGGATTCTTAAATATTATCCATGCGTCTAGGGTCAACAATGTAAGAAACTTTGTCTACGCTAGTTCTAGTTCTGTTTATGGAGATTCAGAAATTCTTCCAAAAAAGGAGGATCAACATGGCAATCCATTGAGCCCTTATGCTCTTACAAAAAGTGTTAATGAGAGTTATGCTTCAGTTTTTTCAAACGTCTATGGTTTCAATTCAATTGGCTTAAGATACTTTAATGTTTTTGGTCATAGACAAGACCCTGAAGGTCAATACGCTGCAGTTATACCAAAGTGGTTAGATGCTATCATAAATGGCAGTGATTTATTTATTAACGGAGACGGATCTACAACAAGAGATTTTTGCTATATCACAAATGCTGTTCAAGCCAACATTCTCGCAGCAATACCAGAAAAAAAGGAGTCGCTGAATAAGGTTTACAATATAGCTGCAAATCATCAGATATCGTTAATTGAGCTATATAATATAATGAAGAAGAATGTTTCAAGATATTTGCCAGACATGCAATTCAAATCTCCAATACATAGAGATTTTAGACCTGGAGATATATTGCATTCTAGAGCGGATGTAAGATTAGCAGAGGAGCTATTGGGATATAAGGCCTCAATGTCCGTTACAGAAGGCTTAGAGGAACTGATAAGAATTAAGTGTGAAAATATATGAAAAATATCCTTGATACTGGTATTAAAAATGCAAAAAACGTAGACAGATACATTTTTGGAGCTGGCTCTCTGGGCGAGATTAATAAACTAATACACCCAATGATTGATTCACAGGATGATTATTGCATTTTTTTTGTCGATGAATTCTTCAAGAATCATGAGGAGATTTTTGACTCTATTGATCTGGCGTTCAATCATGAAATGATCTATGTCAAGACCAATGATGAGCCAACTACTGATTATATAGATAATCTAGTTGAAAAGATTAGATCAGCAACACCAAGCTTGCCATCAGTAATAATTGGTATGGGTGGAGGTATAGCTCTGGATGTCGCTAAGGCAATAGCAAATCTTTTGACAAATCCTGGAACCGCTGCTGATTACCAAGGTTGGGATCTTGTTAAGAATCCAAGCATTTTTAAGATAGGTATTCCAACACTTTCAGGAACGGGAGCTGAAACTACAAGAACTTGCGTTTTGACAAATAAGAAGAATGGCCTCAAGCTTGGAATGAATAGTGATTTTAGTGTCTATGACCAGATTATCCTAGATCCAGATTTAACTAAGACAGTCCCAAGGAATCAATATTTTTATACAGGGATGGATGCTTATATTCATAGTTTCGAAGCGCTGAATGGTTCATATAGAAACCCAATTGGTGACGCATTTTCCAAGATCGCAATTCAGTATGCCAAGGAAGTATTTGAATCAGAGGATATGCAATCAGAACAAAACAGATCAAAACTTATGGTTGCTTCATATATGGGAGGTTCAGCAATCGCAACAACATATGTTGGTTTGGTTCATCCATTCTCTGCAGGACTTAGCGTTGTTTTTGGTTTACATCATTGTGTTTCAAATTGTATGGCCATGAGAGCAATGGAGGAATTTTATCCAACTGAATATAATGATTTCTGGAATATGACAAAGATACAAGATATTAAGATACCCAAACTAAATGGTGAAATTATCGAAACCAATTTGAGTGAGGAAGAGCATAAGCAGCTTTATGCGTCAACAATTATACATGAAAAACCACTGACTAATGCACTAGGCTCTGAGTATAGAAAGATCCTTTCTCCAGAGAAGGTAAATGAAATGTTTAAGATGATCTAATGAGTAGATCATTTAAAATTCCATTCAAGGGAAGAGGTCATTCTTATTCCCAAAATGAGATTAACCTCGTGACTGAAATCATGAGTGACTCTGATACGTTGACACAGGGAAAGTATTTAAAACTTTTTGAGAAAAAATACAGAGATTTTCTAGGAGTGGATCATGCTTTTGCAATGTCGAGCGCAACCTCTGCATTAGAGATAGCTGCTCAGCTTTGTGAATTTTCAAGTGATGATGAAATAATTATTCCGTCACATACTTATACTTCATCAGCATACCCATTTGTAAAAAAGGGCGCCAATCTAGTTTGGGCAGACATAGATTTTCAATCAAGAGTTCTTAATTTAGAGGCTATCGAAAATAGAGTCACAAAGAAGACAAAAGCAGTTGTTGTTGTTCATTTATATGGCTATCTCGCTGATATGCCAGAGATAAGCGAATTTTGTGAAAATAACAACCTTATTCTTATTGAGGATTGTGCTCAGTCACTTGGTACTTCATTAAATGGTAATCGTGCAGGCTCTTTTGGCGATATATCTATTTTTTCACACCACTCTCAAAAAAATATTTCGACATTAGGAGAGGGTGGAGTTCTAGTTGTAAAGAATCCTGAACTTGCAAAGGTAGTTCCAATGCTCAGGCATAATGGGCACACAGGGTTTGAAAATCAAGAGTATTACTGGAAACCAGCTATGTCTAATGTAGTTTTCCCAAAACTTAATGGAAAATATATCGAACCAAGCAATTACTGTCTGGGAGAACCACAGTGTGCTGTTGGATCGGAGATAATTGACAGAGTTGACTCAGTTAATTCGCTTAAGAGAAATAGAGCGATCAGATTTATTGACGAGCTTAGTGAATTTGATCAATTAATTTTCCATCGTGTTGATCACGAGAGACATAATTACCAGCATCTTGTTGCTTTTGTTCAAGATAATAAACGAGATGATTTCATTCTAAGAATGTCATCTGATAGGGGCGTTCAGTGTGTTGTTCAATATTACCCACTCCATAGATATTCTTATTACATAAAACATGGTTTAGGCGAAGCAGATTGTCCTAATACGGAACTCTTTTTTGATAACATGGTCTCATTCCCATTCTTTGAGACAATGTCAGAAAAAGATTTAGAGTATATGCTTGAGTCAACAGTATCTACACTGAAATCAATCTAAAAAAATAATGAGAAAGCCATCTCTAGTTTTTCATGTTATTGGCTTCAAAGAAGTTGGGCTTGGACATATATATCGCTCTCTTTCTCTAGCTCAAGAACTCAGTAATTTTCAAATTACTTTTGCATGCTCAAAATCTTCTAAGGCAATGACAGAATTGATGATAAAGAATAAGTATCGTCTTCATCTTTTTGATGAGGAAACAATTTTTTCTGATATAAGGGATCTAAAGCCGGATATTGTAGTCAATGATGTGCTCTCAACTGATGAACAAGACATAAAGACCCTAAAAGAAAGTGGGATCAAAGTATTAAATTTTGAGGATCTTGGGAGTGGCTCATATTATACAGACTTAACTATTAATGAATTGTATGAGAAGCCTGAAACTTCTACCCAAAACATTTTATGGGGACATGATTATTTCTTTCTTAGGGATGAGTTTTTAGAGAGACAACAAAATATTTACCCTGAAAAAATTGAAAGTATTCTAATTACATTTGGTGGAACAGATTCAAAGAATTTAACAAAGTACTCTTTAGATAGTATTAAAAGCCATTGTGCAAAGAACGATATTTCTATCTATATAGTCACTGGCCCAGGGTATCAATACTACTCAGAGTTGGAAAAATATATCAGCAAAATGAAGAATGTGTCTCTCACTTATGCTACTGGTGTTATATCTGAGATTATGGAAAATGCTCAGATCGCATTAACTTCAAATGGCAGGACAGTATATGAATTGGCACATATGAACATACCATCTATCGTGATATCTCAACATAAGCGAGAGTCAGGCCATAAATTTTCTTCATTAGAAAATGGAATGGTTAACATAGGAATATTTGATAAAAAAGAAACCAAATTCCTTATAACATCAACTTTTGAGAGGATGCTTGAGGATAGAGCTTATTTCGATATGCTTTTTGAGAATTGTTCTAGATTCGATTTTTCAAGAAATAAAACTAAAGTAACTCAATTAATAGAAAATATCTAATACCCTCCATAAAATGAAAAACATAGCTGTAATTCAAGCAAGAATGGGTTCTTCAAGATTACCTAAAAAAGCGTTATTGCCAATAAATGGTATCCCAATTATACAATGGATATTAGAGAGATTAATGTGTTGCCACGAGCTAGATTCAATCGTTTTTGCTATACCTAATTCAAAAAAAGATGATGTACTTTATGATTTCCTGCTTTCAAAGAAGGTAAAAATATTTAGAGGCTCTGAGAATGATGTCTTGAGCAGAATCTATCATGCAGCTATGAGAAATGATGCCGAAAATGTAATACGAATATGTGCCGATAATCCATTTATAGATCCAAAATCAATCGATGATCTAATCTTATTCTTCGAGAAGAAGAGGTGCGATTACGCCTATAATCACATACCTAAAAATAATCTTTATCCAGATGGCATCGGCGCTGAGATTGTATCGCTTGAGACACTCAAAAAAATAAACAATGAGGCCAATACAAATGAACAGAGGGAACATATCTTCAATTTTATTTGGGACAATCCTGATATTTTTGAGATTCAAACTTTTAATCCTAGTGAAGAGTGGATGATAAGACCTGATTTACGATTGGATATTGATACAAGAGATGATTATGATGAATATAGTGATTTAGATCTGGGTCCAGAGTCAGATTTAAAAAACATCATTGCTTATAAAGATAAAATATTGAGTTTCAAATGAATTTGGCTGATGTAATAAGTAATCAAGGTAATCTAGAGAAGTCTTACAAACCATTCATAATTGCTGAAGCTGGCGTTAACCATGAAGCCAATATGGATCTAGCAATAAGGCTCATAGAAGAAGCGAAAGAAGGAGGTGCTCATGCGATAAAGTTCCAAAGCTACAAGGCTGAAACTATCGCTTCGAAAAACTCACCATCATATTGGGATTTAGAAAAAGAACCTACAACAAGCCAATATAAGCTTTTTAAGAAATATGACTCATTTTGGAAGAAAGAATTTGAAGAGCTTAAAAATGTTTGTGACAAGAATAACATTGAGTTTTTAAGCACTCCATTTGATATTGAATCATCTAATTTCCTGAACGAACTTATGGGAGCATTCAAGGTTTCTTCATCAGATATGAATAACAAGCCCTTCATAGAGCATATCTGTGAGTTTGGAAAGCCCATATTGCTTTCAACTGGTGCCTCATATATTGAAGAAGTTGATGAGTCGGTTTCTTGGATAGAGAAATATGGTAATCCACTTTCTCTCATGCATTGTATTTTAAATTATCCATGTAATGATGAGAACGCTAATCTAGGAATGATAACTAATCTTAGACACCGATATCCAAATTTATTAATAGGTTATTCAGACCATACTCTCCCCAAAGATATGAAGACAGTTGAGACAGCAGTTATCCTCGGGTCAGAAATTATTGAGAAGCATTTTACTTTTGATAAAACTCTTCCTGGTAATGACCATTATCATGCAATGGATAAAAATGATCTCAAGAAGTTAATAAATAGACTCGAAAATATACAATTGATCATGGGTAATTATGAGAAGGCACCAATCAATTCCGAAATGATATCCAGAAAAAATGCAAGAAGAAGTTTGGTGCTGAACAGTGATATACAAAAAGATGAAGTAATCTCAAAAGACTGCTTGACATGGAAGCGTCCCGGAACAGGAATTGGACCCAATGAGATAGATAATGTAGTTGGAAAGAGGGTTAATAAGAACTTAAATGAAGATGACATAATTCATTGGGAAGATCTATATTAGATAAAATGCTTGAAAATGAAATAATATTGCTAAGAGCTTTCGAGGAGAAGGATCTCGAGAAATGGACTTCATGGTTTAATGATAGAGAAACTACCTTGTTTATGAATAAAAGGGTATTCCCAAATACTTTGGCGCAACAAAAAAAGCATTTAGATAATTCAAAAGTAGATAAAAACAATCTTCAATTTGCAATTGTTCTGAAAGATGAGGAAAAATCACTTATCGGCTCTATTGGTATTCATAAAATAGATTGGGTGCATAGAACTGGTGATATAAGTATCCTCATAGGAGAAAAGATAGGCTTAGGAAAAGGAATAGGCAAGGAAGCGATAAAAATCTTAGTTAATCATGCTTTTTTGAAAATGAATTTAAGAAAAATAACGGCTGGTATGTGGTCAGAAAATATAGGTAGCAAGAAGGCTTTTGAAGCAAATGGCTTTTCTTTAGAAGGTACAAGAAGAAAGCAGTTTGAGGCTAATGGCAAATTTTACGATAGCTTTGAATATGGACTTCTTAGAGATGAATGGGAAGAAAGACAAAATGTATGATGCATTTATAATTGCAAGACTAAACTCTTCTAGATTGGTTAGGAAAAATGTTTTGCCAATTTTAGAGCTTCCTATGATTATCCACCTGGCAAATAGAGTTAAAAATTCTAAAAAAGTAAATAGAGTTATCATAACTACGAGTAAAGAATCTACGGATGATGAGCTAGAAGAGGTAGCTAAAGAATATGGCATCGATTGTTATAGAGGCCCTTTGAATAATTTGATGCAGAGAATTTCTGACGCAGCAGAATACTTTGAGTCTCAAAATATTATAGAAATACTTGGAGATAATCCACTCGTTCATTCCTCATTGATTGATGATGTTGTAAATCTTTTTGAGAATGGCAATTATGATTATGCAGCAAATATTTCAAATGATTACGGTGATTTAGCAAATGGAATGAAGTTATTTTCTATCGGATTAAGAGTGCAAGTATACAAAGCAAAAGTGGCCCTTGATCATGTAAAGTATCCTGAATATCTAACCAATGGTAAACATCCTTCTGCCTATATTTTTGAAAATCCTGAGATATACAAAACAGCCTATTTAGAGGCTCAAGGAAAATGGGAATTTACAAATCAGCCAGAACTAAACTTTTCTGTAAATTACCCCAAGAATTTTGAGTTGAATAAAAAGATTATTGAAGCAAACTATCCAAATGATAAAGACTTTAGCCTTGAAAAAGTATTCGAACAAATAAAGAGTGAGCCAGAGTTACTCAGACTATTTGGAGCTGAGTGGTAAACACAATAAAATCATTTAATCATCTCAAAAGGTTACCCTAGCTACATATGAAAAAATATTCAGCAGCAATAATAGGTTGTGGTAATGTCGCAGGAATGTATGGTTCAAATGCGAATAAAAATATTCAATCCCATGCACAAGCTTACCAAGAAAATGAGAGGACATTGCTAAAAGCTATCTATGATCCAGATCGAGATAGATTAAAAGCATTTTCAAAAAAATGGGGCGTAGATGATGCATTTACTTCACTTGAGGAAATGATTGAGTCACAAAGAATAGACATAATAAGCATATGTTCACCAACACAGAGACATTTTGAACATTTTGAATTCACTTCTGCTAAAAACATCACTGCAATCTTTGCTGAAAAGCCCCTTTCAGATGACCTTGATGAAGCAAAAAAGATTGTAGAAATTACAAAAGATATGACTGTTGCTGTCAATTATTTCAGGAGATGGAATAAGGATTTACAAAAAATAAAATTAAATATTGATGGCAATTCTTATGGGGACATCAAGAAAGTAATAGTTCATTACACAAAAGGCATAAAAAATAATGGTACACATATTCTCGACCTACTATTTTGGTTTTTTGGAAAGCTTAATCTAGAACAAGTTTTTAAAAAGTATACATCTATAGATAATGATATCGGTGTCGATTGCTTGCTTTCTGCATCAAAGGATATACCCATTATTTTCAGCCATGTGCCTGATGTTGACTATGTCTATATTGAAATAGAAATCCTCTCAGAATCAGGAGTGTTGAAAATAAATCAAAGAGGACAAAGCATCACTGTTTTTTCAATTGAAAAAGATCCTGATTATTCGGTATTTAATCGATTAATTAAAGACAATGAGTGTGATACTAGATGGAAGAAATGTTTTGAGGGTGCCGTTGGTAATATTGTTTCTAATATTGAGAGTGGAGAAAAGCTTTTATGCACACCAGAGGATGCACTAATTACCTCTATTCTGGCTGAGGAAATTATTCAAAACTGAATTTTAATCAAGTAAAAATCAGACAGATAAAATCATGAATAAAGATAAATCGGAATCGAATAGTAAACATGCCGTAATGCTATCAAATTACTCTTTTATTCTAATTCTCAAAAACTTTCTAAGCATTATGAGGTCTGATCATATTCTTTTCATGCCAAAGACTCATTTAGCGAGATTTCCTGGAATAAAAAAGAAAAATGCAATATTAAATTTCCTTAAATTATTTGTGCGTAATAAATCAATATCGGAGATCTCTTCAGATGAGGTCATAGGTCATTTTTGGTTATCTAATCTTGAATCAGCTAGAGCACTATCAAAGATAAAAATGGAGCTTAAGGCTCAGCATTCTTTTGCTGTGCTTAATAATATTTTGAATGATGAAGAGGTGATAAATTACTTTCAGGCAAGTTTGGCATATGATCTTGCTTATCAGTATCTATTTGAATTTGTATTAGTCGATCAAAAGGAGAAATATCTCAGCATAGTCGGCATAACTGATAACAGATATAAGCTTGTTGATAGCAAAAGAATTTCACTAAGGAGTTCATTTAAGGCATTCATTAACTATCTTTTTTGCTGCGCTATTCCTATCTACTTTATTATCAGTTCTCTCAATAAGGGCATAAGAAAGGAAAGCTGCATACTTGAGCCTAAATTAAGCATGCCAGTAATAAATGGTATCAACACTACAGAAATGGGATATATTTCTGCAGCCAAGGGTATCAAATATAGTACAGATGATAGGTTTATTTACACTAATGAAATTGAGTATGGCGATGTGGTTCATGTTTTTAATTTTTGGAAATTTCCCTCAGAAATTAAACAATCTTATGAAGACAATATGAATCAAATGAAAATACCTTTCCTGGATACTGAGAGATTGAAAATTGACTTCAAAACTACAAAAAAAGCTCTAGAAATATTCTTTCAATTGTTGATCAGTCCAATAAGCTTTTTAAGGCACAGCAATAACTGGTATGCAGAGAAAATGAATACTGCTATACCTAAAGCCATCCATCATGTTTTGCAAAAGCACTTGGAAATAAGCTATCTCCTTCCTCAAGTAGAGCTTATAAGAAATGATTACAATCCAGCATCTATTTTAAGAGCAATCATTTCAAAAAAAGCTGGAGTCAAAACAATTGGTATACAACATACTGCTACACCCTATGACTGCCCTCAAATTTGTTTTGTTAATTTTGATTATTACTTACTTTTTGGCAATCTCTATAAGAAAAAATTTAGTGGATTTCTTGAGGATACAAAAATTTATATCAATGGTAAGGATTTCCTTGATCCAGTGATAAGACTCAAGCACAACCAGAATCATCAAGATTTAATCAAAAATAAGTTTTTATCAACTTATGGTGCTATTGAAAAAATGATATTGATTATACTTCCAGGAAATTCTCCCATGATAAGACAGGATATGAGGGTCTCAATGGTAGATGCCATTAAAAGTTGGGAAAAGAGAGCCAATGAGAATTCTGGTCGTATCATTCTAAGATTTAGAAAAAAAATTGAAGTTCAAACAGTCAAAGAATGGAAAGATTTATATAACTTTTCCAAATCAAATAAGAATTTTGTCATTGATTTTGATGAATTTACCACTCAGGAGCTGATGTTTTTATCAGAAAGAGTAATAGTGCCTCACTCTTCTTACTCAATGACAGAGGCATTGGCACTTGAAAAGGAATCATTTAGTTTTGATTTCTCTGGCTCTGCCGAACTATATTTTGGAGACTATGGTAAGGGATTGGTTATGAATACTGAAAGAGAGTTATTTGATTGCTTATCAATAGACAATACAGAACTTTCAAATGATATTGACTACAATATGCTCTCGAAGGATCTTGATCCATACTTTGATGGAAAAAATACTGAAAGGCTACAAGAATTGATTTTAAGCCTAGCTTCACAGAATACTGATCAAAAAGACCCAATAGAATTACAGCAAAAAAATTAACTTTTCATTTTCTTTATGTTGATAAGTTAATCTTGTAATATTATCCAAACTTTATGGTGAAGTATGAATAAGCATGACACACCTCTAATGTCTGATGTGCAATATTGTGCAAGATGTTGTATGCCAGAGACATCTGAAGGAACTATATTTGACGAAATGGGCATTTGTAGGGCTTGCATTAGCTCTGAACAAAAGATGCACATAAACTGGCTTGATCGGAAAAAGAAATTAGAGGAGATTCTAGATAGGTTCAGAGAATCATCGGGTGATAATTACGACTGCTTGGTGCCCATTAGTGGTGGAAAGGATAGTGTTTTTCAATTACATATGCTTGTCAAAATATACAAAATGAAACCACTTGCCGTTACATTCAATCATAATTGGTATACTGAAACTGGCCAATATAACTTATGGAATATTCTTGAAAAGCTAAATGTTGACCATATTATGTTTACTCCAAACAGAGGGCTCATAAACAATATTGCTAAACAATCATTACACATGATTGGTGATTCTTGCTGGCATTGCCATGCTGGAGTAGGGTCTTTCCCACTTCAGGCAGCAATTAGATTTAAAATTCCTCTTATCATCTGGGGTGAGTCAATTGCTGAAGCCGGCAATAAAGCAACTTATATGGATAATGGAGGGGAGCCAATACCATTTGATGAAGAATATTACCTTAAAGTCTCATCAAAAGTGAGGCCTGAGGAAATGATTTGTGATTCGATTACCTCAAAAGACCTATATCCATTTAAATTGCCAAGTAAAGAAGAAGTCAAATCTGCCGGCATTTATGGAATACATCTAGGTGACTATATGTTTTGGGACGGTGAAAAGCAGGTGAACTTCATAAAAAAGGAATATGGCTGGAAAGAGGATTATGTTGAAGGAACATATAAAGGTTATAAAAGTGTTGAGTGTAAAATGTCTGGCGTTCATGATCATGCTAAGTTTGTTAAAAGAGGTTTTGGAAGGACAACAGACCATGTCAGTCAAGATGTTAGGAATGGTTTAATGTCAAGAGAGGAAGCGTTTCAATTAGTTAGAGAAATAGAAACCAAGCAACCAGAAGGACTGCCTAATTACCTAAATATAACTGAATTCTCGGAAAAAGAATTCTATGAAATTCTAAAATCACATAGAGATAATAAGATTGATTTTTCTGAAGTTGATGAAGCAATAGAAAAAAATAAATCATAAGTCCTTTGCATACCAAGTGAATCTCCGAGATAAACAGATTAAAGACTGGTTCGCATCTGATATCACTGATGCAATCAAGGGAGGTATATGCAGCCCCAAAGAGATAGCGCACTCATATATTGATTTCGTTAGAACAACTGATTCAGGAATTGATGCTTGGGAACAGTTTGAAGAGTCAGTAATCTTAAAAGATATTGATGAAGGCATTAATCAAAAAGGCTCTCTTGCCGGAGTTCCACTAGCTGTAAAGGATGTATTTAACACTAAAGATTATATGACGCAGATGGGTAGTGGTATATGGAAAGGATTTACACCAGGAAATAATGCACGAGTAATTGACCATATTTTATGGGAAGGTGCATTCATAGCTGGAAAAACTGTTACTGCAGAGTTTGCTGTTCATCATCAAGGAAAAACAAAAAATCCTGTTAACACTGATTATATTGTAGGAACGTCATCAAGTGGTTCTGCAGCAGTGGTAAGTTCAGGCATGTCTCCAATTGCACTCGGAACGCAAACTGCTGGATCCACGATTAGACCTTCAAGCTACACTGGCATATTTGGCTTTAAGCCAACTTTTGGGCTAATACCTAGAACTGGAATTCTAAAAACACTTGATACCTTAGATCATGTTTGTCTTATGGCAAAAACAGCAAAAGATATTGAAACTTGTCTACAAGCCGCTAGAGTTCGAGGAACTAATCACCCATTTGTAAACGAAACATTGGACAAAGATATAAAAGAAAATAAATCTATCAGAATAGCTTTTGTAAAAACGGCAACTTGGAAACATACCAAAGATTATACAAAAGAGGCACTTCAAAGCTTCATTTCAGAACTTTCAAAATATCAAGAAATAACAATCCAAGAATTGGAACTCGGAGAAGAATTAGATTTAATCCACGAGAATCATAATTTGATATATGAAAAAGCTCTCTCGTATTATTTCAAGCAAGAAATTGAGCATCATCCTGATCAAATCAGTGAAATTTTCAAAGAGATGACCGACAGAGGTCAAGAAATATCGACAAAAACATATCACGAAGGACTTAGAAAGCAGGTAAATGACATTAAGATTTTTGACAATATGATGCTTGATTATGATTTCATTATTACTAATTCCACTAGCGGAATAGCTCCAGCTATTGGAGATCAGCAAGAGCCGCCTGATCCTTGCTTGATTTGGACCTATTTGCATGCTCCTTCCATCAACATACCTCTTTTTAATGGGCCCAATGAAATGCCTTTCGGGCTTCAGCTAGTTGGCTCTAGATATAGTGACTTACAATTAATCAGAATGGCAGAATATATAGAGGAAAGGTTTATTAGATGATCATCAAAAATGAAAAATTAGCAATCCAAGGCGGAAATCCAACTAGGAAAGAACCATACCATATTCATACCACTAACATTGGTCATGAGGAAGAGGAAGCTGTTTTAAAGGTTATGAGATCACAGCATTTGTCAGGTTTTTCTGCTAGGCCTGGAAATAGATTTTTAGGAGGAGAGTCAGTCCAATCATTCGAAACGGAACTGTGTAACTCATTTAACGTATCGAATGCAGTTACAGTGAATTCTGCAACTTCAGGATTACATTGTGCTCTATATGCAGTAGGAGTAAGAGCAGGTGATGAGGTGATAACTTCCTCATTTACTATGTCAGCAACTGCCTCGGCAATAGCAATGTGTGGCGCAACCCCAGTATTTTGTGATATTGAAGATCGAACTTTTGGAATTGATTCGGAAAAAGTAAGGGATTTGATTACTGAAAAAACAAAAGCAATTCTGGCAGTTAATATTTTTGGACACGGTGCTTCCTTGGACAAACTTAAAAACATTGCAGATGAACATAACATAATCCTAGTAGAGGATTCCGCACAAGCACCATTGATTGACTTCAAAGATAAGTTATGTGGACTACATGGGGATATTGGTGTTTTTAGTTTAAATTACCACAAGGCAATACAAACTGGAGAGGGCGGCTTTGCAATAACCAATGATTCTCTTTACGCAGATCGAATGAGGTATCTGAGGAATCACGGTGAAGTTGTAATTGGTCCTGCAAACCGACTAGATATGATTGATATGATTGGCTATAACTATCGTATGACTGAGATAGAATCAGCCATTGGAGAAGTTCAACTTAAGAAACTTAGAGATTTCAACTCAGCCAGAAAATCTCTCGCTTTATCAATGACGGCTAAAATGAAGGATTATGATTTTCTCATAGGCCCCATTATTGAAGATGATTGTGATCATGGTTTTTATTTATTTCCGATAAAGTACAAAGAAGATTCGATCGGAGTTTCAAGAGAATTATTTGTAAAAGCAATGCAGGCAGAAGGGATCGCTATAGGTTATGGTTATGTTCTTCCTGTTCATTTGCAGCCAATATATCAGTTACACATGCAGAATATATATAGTGATTACAAAGGTTTTGGCCTAGAAAGTTTACAATCGTCTTCAGATTTAAGTTTCAATGATAGTGTTGATTACAGAAGAGGCATCTGCCCCATAACAGAAAAAATGCATTTTAAAGAAATTATGACTACTGATATCTGTAAATATCCTAATACAGAAAGAGAAGTAGATGAGTTCTTTGCCGCGGTAGATAAGTTAGTTAAAAATCTGGACAAACTAAAATCTCTAGAGAACTGAAAACACTAATATATATTCAAGATTTGGGCGGTGCAAAGTTCTTGGCACCAATCATCAACGAAATTGATCCAAATCTTTACGAAATGATTATTCATCCTCTTTCGAAGATTTTTATAGAAAAATTTTTCCCAGATAAAAAATATGAATTACTCAACATAGGGAAAAATAAAATTGAGGATTTCTGGCAAATGAGAATGCCCGCCTACAGTTCAGTAATCACAACAACTAGCTCAAAAATTATTGACCAAACAAATTCTGTGCTAATACAGGTATGCAGAGATAACTCAATTCCTAGTCTTGGATTTTTAGATCATTGGAAAGGATTTGATAGATTCTTTGATAATTATAATCAGCCATCTTATATGCCAGATTGGTTAGGAGTTATAGATCAAAAAACAAAAAGTAGATTGGAATCAAAGAATCTCATATCTTCAAGTATATTCATCATTGGTCATCCTTGGCTTGATTTCCTAAAACAAAAAAATAAAACAAAAGCTATCAGTCTGGAAGCTAAGTCGATATTGCTAGTCTCTCAGCCAGATCCATTGAATAAATTCGCAAGTATCTTTTGCGAAAAAGATAATCAAAATCAAATTAATGAATACTTATCATTGATGGAGACTAAAGGCTATAATGCTTTCTATCGATCTCATCCTAAAGAAGTAAAATCTTGTTATGGCCATTTACCTTTGGATAAAGCTGATTTTTTGGATGTTTTTGATAAATATGAAATCTTTGTTGGTTATGACTCAATGATGTTAGTGGAAGCATTTATGATCGGTAAAAAAGTGTTTTGCCTTAAGTCAAAAAAAATAAAGAATGCATCAGATTATGAAATACCTTTTACATACGGAAACAGACTTGATGAGCCTTTTCCAAATCACCCTGGTGAGATCAATCTCTTTGAAAATTCAATCTTAAGGGGTAAGGAGCTTATCGAAGTTTTTTTGAGAGATATTTAATGCCTAAAAAGATACCAAAAATTACTGTTTATATGCCCAACTTCAATTATGGAGATTATATTGAGGAAGCCATCACTAGCATCAAGAAACAAGTATTTAAAGATTGGGAGTTAATCATTATTGATGATGGCTCAACAGACGATTCACTTAAGATTCTTGAAAAGTATTCTGATGATGAAAAAATAACTGTTATCAAACAAAAGAATCAGGGCCTAAATATTACAAACAATGTTGCGATAAGGCTATCGAGAGGCCGTTATATCGTTCGTGTTGACGCAGATGATTATGTTGATGAAAATTTTCTAACAGTTTTGTCATCTGTTTTAGACGACAAGCCTCATATTGGCCTTGTATTCCCTGATTATCATCATGTGGACCCAGATGGAAACATTCTTGAAACGATCAGAAGAGAAAAGATAACAAATGAAGATGAATTACTTGACTTGCCCGCTCATGGGGCATGCACTATGTACAGAAAAGAAATACTTCAAAATTTGGGAAGCTATAGCGAAGAGTTTACCTGTCAAGATGGCTATGATATCTGGATAAGATTCATCGAGAAATATAAACCATATAACATAAATATACCGCTGTTTTACTACCGCCAACATTCTTCAAATCTAACTAAGAGCTCACAAAAGATCTTGGATACGAGAGGAGCAATAAAAAAGAAATTTGTTGAATCTAGAAGTAATCTTCATATTAAAGTCTTAGGCCTTGTTCTAGTTCATCAATCATCAATCTATAAGCAAAATGGACCTTTTGTTCAGGTGAATAATAAGAACCTCATCGACTATATTTTAGATGAATCTATGCAGTCTGAATTTCTAACTGATATCGCTGTTTCATCAAGCGATCTTAATGTTAAAAAATATTTAGAAGAAAGCTATCCAAATACTCTTTTTGCAGAAAGAGAGAAAAAACTCTCAAGTTTTGATGCAAACACGATAGATATAGTTGATGATGCATTAGAGAAAGTTGAAAAAAACACAGAAAAAAAATACGACGCGGTATGTATACTCTCAATAAGCACCCCATTATTGAAATCAAAGCATATAGATCATGCGGTAAACACTCTTCAAGTTTTTCAAGTTGATAGCGTAAGGTCTATCAGCGAGGAGTTTGCTCCATGTTTTAATCACGATTCAAATGGGCTAGTTGGTATAAATATTTCCGATGGAAAGTCTCCAAGATTGGAAAGAAACTCGATCTATAAGGATAACGGTGCAATCCTTCTAACTTCAAGAGAGTGCATCAAAAATAAGATATTGACTGGAGATAAGGTAAGTCATATCACAATGCTTGAAGAGGAAAGTGTGAAAATCAATTCAGATTATGAATTTTGGCTAGCCGAAAAAATAATTTCAGATTGGAATGTACAATGAAAGCAATAAATCAATATCATGATTCTTTAGAAACCAAGAATAAGAATTGCTCAACACACCTGCTGATTACTGCACCAACTCATTTCCTAGATGGTGTCAGAGAGGAAATTGAGAACAAATACAAAGTCACCTATGCATATGGTGCTTCTTATAGTCAACTAGAAGAGGTAGTTTCAGAAATTGATGCTTGGATAGTAGATCCAGGTGCTAACTACAAAATTGACTTAAATATACTTGGCTTGTCAAAGAACTTGAAAATATTAGTGTCTCCATCTACTGGCAGTGACCATGTTGATTTAAATTATTTAAATAATGAATCCATTATCTTTGACTGCCTAAAAGGCAAAGAACATGTTATCAAGGAAATTCATGCATCGGCAGAGTTTAGTTTTGCATTATTGATCGCCATGATAAGAAACTTAGTGCCTGCGGCAAAATATGCATCAGATGGTTTTTGGAGAGAGAAAGAGGAAGAGCTTCGAGGCATTGAACTTAACTCTAAGACTGTAGGTATAATTGGTTATGGCAGGATTGGGAAAAAAATGGCGAGATACTGTAATGCATTCGGTGCAAAGATTTTGATATATGATCCATATCAAGAGAAAGATCAAGATTGGATACAGCAAGTGAACACTATGGAAGAATTATTGGAGGTTTCAGATATCAATACTGTTCATGTTCATTTGGATGAATCAACAAGAAATTTAATTGGCCAAAGAGAGTTTGGCTTAATGAAAAAATCATCTTTTTTCTTAAATACAGCCAGAGGAGGAGTTGTTGATGAGGAGGCACTCATTGATGCGCTGGAAAATAATCAAATTTATTCAGCGGCTGTCGATGTCATAAGTGGTGAACAGGAGAAGGGGATTGCTTCGCACCCGCTTATAGAATACTCAAAAAATAATAAAAGATTACTGATAACACCTCACATTGCAGGTGCTACTGTAGACTCACAGTATAAGGCTTTCAAGTTTGCTCTAGATAAGATTGATGATTTCTTCAACTTATAAGAAAAATGATTGGATTGACTAATGTCAGACAGTAAATCAATACTCAGCTACTTCAAAGAATCAGACCTTGTGACTTCTGTTATTGGCAAGTACTCGCTGCTGATTATTTTTAACGCGTGCCTACTTTTCTTATGCGCTGTATTTGAAGTCTTTGGTGTGGGAATGCTTGTGCCAGTCATCGAAAGTATACAGGGTGATAATCAAGCTAGTTTCTTTGCAAAAATTGCTGCCGATGTATTTGAATATTTTTCTATTGATTATTCTCCAATAAATCTTTTAGTTGTTTTTGGCGCTCTAATTCTTGCTCGGTTTCTATTGCTCATTTATCAGCAACGTCTAGCAAGGGTTCTTAGTGCTTCAATTACCTATGATTTAAGAAAGCAAGCTACAGAAAATTTACTAAATACCGGGTTATCCTACTTCTCGAAAAAAAATATCGGTGAATTGGTTTCAACAATATTTATTTCTAGTCAAAATTCTGGAGGTCTATTGGAGTACTTCCTTTTGATGGCGAGAGGCGTTATTTTCTGTGTTGCTTATATTGTGACTGCTTCTATCTTATCAATAGAATTCACACTCATTGTATGCGCTTTTATTGTTATTTCGTATTTGTTTGTTTTTCCGAGGTTTAAGAAAAGCCAAGTATATGGTGGAATAGAGAAAAATCTCATGGATGATATTTTTGATCAGCTCCAAGATAGATTTTCAGGCATTAGGACTATTAAGATATTCAACCAATCGAACAATGTCTCTGATCAAATTGAGTCTTTGATTGATCAATCAAAAAATAATGATATTAGGATCATGGATAATAAGTTGATCTCGTTTGCTTTTTTTGAACCATTTCTTTTTGTTATGATGATTATTTCAATAATATTCGGGATACAGTTTTTAGATCTTCCGATATCTAGGCTTCTAGTTTGTCTTTTGGTGTTTACGCTTATTATTCCCCAATTCAAACTGGTAAATGGCAATATCCTTCAAATTAAGCAACTCATACCTCACTTCACAAAAGTGAATGATTTAATCAGAAAAGACAATAAACCTCTCGGCTGCGATGGAACTCAAAATGTATCTGAGTTTAGAGAATCATTGATATTGGAGAATATAAGCTTTGGTTATGAGAGCTCAGATGAAAAAGTCATTCAATCACTCAGTCTTACGATACCCAGGAATCAATTCATAGCTTTTGTTGGGCCTTCAGGTTCAGGTAAATCAACATTAGCAGATTTAATCTTGAGAAACTATTTACCAACTACTGGAAAGATACTTTTGGATGGTCTGGATATTAATGATATTGAGGAGTCCTCATGGAGAAAGCTCATAACAATCGTTGATCAGGACTGTTATCTCTTCAATGAGAGCATATTTGATAACATCAAATATGGATGTCCTCACGCTAGGGATGATGAAGTTCATCAAGCGGCTAAACTTTCAGGCGCTGAAGATTTTATAAGCAGACTTCCGGATGGCTATAAGACCATTGTTGGGAATCGAGGTACCAGTTTGTCAGGTGGAGAGAGACAAAGAATCTCTTTAGCTAGATCAATGATAATGAAGCCAAAAATACTTATTTTGGATGAAGCAACAAGCTCACTCGATAGTATTTCAGAGAAAATAATTCAAGAATCACTCAAAACTATAAGAGAGTCCACTACGCTGATTGTTATTGCTCACAGGCTCTCTACAATTAGACAAGCAGATAATATATTCTTTATTAAAGATGGTAGAATTGCTGAACAGGGAAATCATGACTTTCTTTTAGAAAGTGATAAAGATTATAAGAAGTTTATCGAGCTTCAAAATGCAAACGAGTAGAAAAGATCAAAGAAAGAATAAAAAAACTTAGATCCAAACTGTCAAAAAGAGAAGTCACTTTGGGCACTTGGATTACGCTTGCCCACCCAGCAATAGCTGAAATATTCTCAAATGCAGGATTTGATTGGTTGACGATTGACATGGAGCACAGTGTTATCGATTTATTTGATGCCGAAAACTTAATAAGAACAGCAAACCTATTAGGGTCCATACCTTTAGTTCGACTGCCATCGAATGATGAAGTCATTATAAAGAGAATTCTAGATGCTGGATCGGCAGGAATAATAATACCCCAGATAAATTCTGAGGATGAATTGGTCCGTGCAATAAAAGCTACGAAATATGCTCCAGATGGAATCAGGGGTGCTGGATTAGCAAGGGCACAATCTTATGGAGAAGATTTCGATGGGTATAAGTCGATTGTGGATAATGATATGCTCATAATTGCACAAATCGAAGATAAAAAAGCACTTAAAAATTTAGATAGCATATTATCTGTTCCTCAACTTGATGCAATAATAATCGGACCATATGATCTCTCTGCATCAATGGGAAAGGCTGGGCAATTAGACGATAAAGAGGTTGCAGAAGCCATTGACAAGATTGTTCAGAAATCAATCGATCAAGGAGTTTCATGTGGTATCCATATCATTGAACCTAATACAGATGAATTGAATTCAAGGATCAAGGAAGGTTTTAATTTCATAGCTTATAGCCTTGACATAAGAATGCTAAGCCATAATGCAAAAGAAGCCTTGGAGCAGCTAAAGTGAGTGTCGTGGCAATCATTCCTGCAAGAATGAATTCCTCTAGATTTCCAGGGAAACCATTAGAAAAGATTCATGGTATGCCAATGATTGGTCATTGTCTTCTCAGGACACAGTTATGTGCTGAACTTACAGATACTTATGTTGCAACTTGTGATAATGAAATATACGAATACGTTCATTCAGTTGGCGGAAAGGCAATAATGACCTCAGACAGTCACGATAGAGCTTCAGATAGAACTGCAGAAGCTATGACTTTTATAGAAAATGAAAATGGTGAGAAAGTTGATATCGTTGTGATGGTTCAAGGCGATGAGCCAATGATTCAACCATCCATGATTGAAGAAAGCTTGGCACCATTTCATGACTCTTCGGTTCAGGTTGTTAATTTAATGTCTAAAATTGAATCAGTTGAAGAATTTGAAGATCCCAATGAGGTCAAAGTAGTGGTTGATAAAAATTCGAATGCTATGTATTTCTCCCGAGAACCTATACCTTCTAGGAAAAAAGGGATAGATGATGTCCCTATGTTAAAACAAGTTTGCATCATTCCATTCAGAAGAGATTATCTTTTAAAATTTAATTCTATGAATGAAACTAATCTAGAAATCATAGAATCAGTAGACATGATGAGAATATTAGAGAATGGTGAGGAAGTGAGAATGGTCATGACTGATTGCACGAGTTTCAGCGTTGATACTTTGGATGATTTAAAGAGAGTTGAGGCAGCTATGAAAAATGATCCATTGATGAATACCTATATTGCTTAATATTTAAAATGCCCATCTGTAGAATTTGCAACGCAAACGAAGAGTCCCAATTTATAAGGGCAGAGCATGTGTTTGGAGGTACTAGCGAACATAAATTCTGGCAGTGTAAAGAATGTAATGCTATTTACCTTTATCCGATCCTTACTGAAAAGGAGGAAAAGTATTTTTATCTCAAAGAATTTGAAAAATTCATGAGCAAAAGGGTGGGCGATCACAGGGATTGGAGTAATGCTGAATTACATAAGAGTACAAATCAAGATCAAGTTGAGAGGAGAATGCCTTTCCTCAGTGAGTACCTTGAGCCTGATATAAACTTGTTAGAAGTTGGATGCTCTAGTGGGTTTATGTTGGATGCATTTAGAAAGATGGATATAAACTGTTATGGAATTGAGCCTTCAGGTGAATTTGGAGAATTCCTTATTTCAAATGGTTTTACAGTCTTTGAAAGTTTAGAATCTATTCAAGAAATGAAGTTTGACGTAATTACTCATTTCTTTGTTTTTGAACACATCGCTGACCCCTATGACTTTATCAGTCAGAATCTTAAGCTTCTAAACGATGGGGGAGTGATGATATCTGAGATTCCCTGTGCAAATGACCCACTAACTTCTGTATATAACATCGATGCGTTTGAAAGATTTTATTGGTCTATAGCGCACCATTACTATTACACGCCTGAGTCTTTAAGATATATTCTTGAAAAGATGAACTGTAAATACGAACTTGTTCCTGAGCAGAGATATGACATTTCCAATCACATGACATGGATGCTCGATGGAAAGCCAGGTGGACAGGGTAAGTACACTGAGCAATTAGGAAATGATGTCGTCAAAGGTTACAAAGAAAGAATGCTGGATACTTGGCAGTGCGACACTATCTTTTTATATGTTTGGAAGTAGATTATGAGTAATTATATCGTAACAGGGGCAGCGGGATTCATTGGCAGTGCATTGGCTGCCGAGTTGATTAAAAATGGACACACTGTTGTTACCATTGATAATCTCAGCACTGGCTATGAGACCAATATTCCGGACGGAGTGGAATTTATTTTAGGTGATTGTGGTGATAAAGAGGCAGTAAAAAAGATACCTGAAAGAAATTACGACGCAATCTTTCATATTGCGGGCCAAAGTTCGGGTGAGATTAGTTTTGATAATCCAGTTTATGATATAACTACCAACACTGTTTCTACGCTGTTGCTTTTAGATTTCGCACTTCAGCATGACTGCAATCGTTTTATTTATGCCGGAACGATGTCTGTTTATGGCATGCAGCCTGAAAAACCTGTATGTGAGGATGTTCATTGCTGTCCGTCATCTTTTTATGGCGTTGGCAAGCTTGCAAGCGAACATTATTTGAGTATTTATCAATCATATGGAATTGAAACTACCTCGCTAAGGCTTTTTAATGTATATGGACCTGGCCAAAACTTGGAAAATCTTAGACAAGGAATGGTTAGCATTTACCTTGCACAAATCTTTAAGAATGGATTTGTAGAAATGAAAGGCTCTATAGACAGATACAGAGACTTTATTTATATAGATGATGTTGTGAAATCATTTATGAATTGCTTGGTTTATGAAGATAGTAAGAATGAAATTATCAACATAGCAACCGGCAGAAAGACCAAAGTGGGCGAACTCGTTGATCTCTGTTTCCAGCTATGTGAGAAGAAGCCAGACCTGAGAATATCAGGCTCAACGTCTGGAGACATGCATGGCATTTTCGCTGATACAAATAAAATGAAAGAAATTTTGAATGTCACAAAAACTTTGCCTCTAGAGCTGGGCTTAGAAAGCATGATCAAGTGGATGAGAGCGATATCATGACTAAGGCACTGATCACCACGATACCATTTGGTGTCTATGACTCTACTTCATTAAATCTTTTGGATGAGAATAATATTGACTACACAATCAATCCTTTCAATATGAAGATTAAGGAATCACAGTTAAGAGAAATGATTCATGATTACGATTATTTAATAGCTGGAACTGAGCCAATTACAGAATCGGTTTTAGAGAATGCTGATAAATTATTGTTAATAGCAAGGGTAGGCGTTGGATATAACAATATTGATCTTGAGTATGCAGAGTCTAAAAATATAAAAATAACATATATTCCTGATGGGCCAGATGCTGCAGTAGCCGACCTTACAATCGGATTGATCTACTCGTTGCTCAGAGCTACACATGTCTCAAACTTAAAGCTCCACAGGGGTGAATGGCAACGTCATATAGGAAGAAGAATACAGCAATGTAGGGTCGGAATTATTGGCGCTGGAAAAATTGGGTTCAGGGTTGCAACGGAATTAGAAAAAATTGGAACCAAAAGCATTTTATTATGCGATCTTGAGCAAAGTACTTCCCTGGCCAATCATCCTTCAATGAGATGGGCAGATATTAATGAAGTGATTACCTCATGCGATGTCATAAGTTTTCATTTGCCGCTAACTTCAAAAACAGAAAACCTCATATCTGAAAAAGAGCTTCTGATGATGAAAAAAGACGCGGTTATAGTAAATACTTCAAGAGGCGGAATTATAAATGAAGATGATTTGTATAAGGTCTTAGAATCCGATCATCTGTTTGGAGTTGCACTGGATGTTTTTAAGGAAGAGCCGTATTCCGGGAAATTAATAGATATAGACAGATGTTTATTAACCGCACATACTGCTAGCATGACAATTGATTGTAGAACCTATATGGAGATTGAGGCAGTGAAGGAAGTTATAAGACATTCTAATGGAAACTCTTTGCAATGTGAGATTCCCTCTACAAGTTAGTTATCACTTCTATTTTATAAGCTAAATTGAAATCAGATGAAAAGGCCTAAAAATCTTAAAGAATGTTTTTATTTTGACGACCACGAGCTTAATCCAAAGCCAACAGGGTTTTTAGATATAATTCTTAGATTGACTGTCAACAATACGTCAAGATATACCATGCCTTTGTATATGAGATTTGCCCAAATCAATAGAATTAAATATGACAAGTCAACTAGCCGCTTCTTGAGATTAGTTTACCTATTCTTATTTAAGTATTTTTGCAGAAAGAATCAGGTTAAGAATAATTTCGAGCATGGCTCAAATCCAAACATTGATTCTGGAGTGGTATTTCATCACAGTGGGGTGACCATTACAGGTAAAACTGTAATAGAGAGCGGTGTTCATATTTATAGAAATGTTACATTTGGTGGAAAAGATGGAGAAGCTCCATATGTAAAAGAGTTAGCAAAGATTTGTACAAATGCAGTAGTAATAGGCCCGGTAATAATTGGAAAAAAGTCTATCGTAGCCCCAGGTTCAGTTGTAGTTCATGATGTTCCTGACAAAAAGATTGTTTCCGGAATACCTGCTAAGGTTATTGGAGATGTAAACGAAAAGAACTATAATTTTTAGTCATCTATTTTTTTTGAGGTTAATTTGGAAAAGGTCTTAGTAATTGGAGGTTCTGGCTTTCTAGGAAGCCATGTTGCAGATAAGCTCTCAGATTCTGGCTTTGAAGTTTCAATATTTGACATTAAGCCCTCAAAATGGATCAGGGATGATCAGGATTTTATCAAGGGATCGATACTAGATAGCCAATGCCTTCACGATGCCATCGGTGATAAAAAATATGTTTATCACTTTGCTGGAATTGCAGATATTGGTGAATCAAAAATCTCCCCAGAAAAAACAATTGAGCTTAATATTTTAGGAACAACTAATGTTCTCAAAGCATGTGTGGAAAGAAATGTTAGCAGGTTTATTTTTGCATCTTCAATGTATGTTTACTCGTCATTCGGGTCTTTTTATAACGCCAGTAAAAAATCTTCTGAAATAATAATTGAAGCGTTTAATCAAGAATATGGCTTGGATTTTACTTTTCTTAGGTATGGCTCTTTGTATGGGCCAAGAGCTCAAGACTGGAATGGTATAAATAGCTTTATAAAGCAAATAGTGAATGAAGGTAAGTTGGATTACTTTGGTTCAGGAGAAGAAAAAAGGGAATATATACATGTTTCAGATGCAGCTGACTTGAGTTTAGAAATCTTATCAAAAGATTATGCTAATAAAGCAATAACAATTACTGGTCTTCAGGTTTTAAATTCAAAAGAATTGATTGATATGATTTTTGAGATAGCAGGCAAAGAACCAGTCGTTAGAATGAATAAGCAAAAGAATAATGATCACTATGTAAAGACACCGTATCGACATAGTGTGATGCATGCGAGAAAATTAACCCCAAAAAGTTTTGTTGATATAGGTCAGGGCATATTAGAGATTATAGATTCATTTAAAGAATCATCAGATGATGAATCATGATAAAGTCAATAATTTTTGACTTTGATGGAGTCATAGCTGAATCCACTAATATAAAAACAGATGCATTTGTAAGTTTATATAGTGAGTATTCAGAAGAAGTTCAAGCAACAGTAAAAAATTACCATCTCAAGAATAGTGGTATCAGTAGATACAAAAAGATCTTTTATTACCAAAAAGAAGTTTTACAAGAGGAATATTCTGAAGATGTGATCAACGATTTAGCAAATAAATTCAGCAAGATTGTACTTGAAAAAGTAATTGAATCTGATTATGTGAAGGGAGCAAAAGAATTTATTCAAATGAATTACTCAAACTATGATCTTCATATAGCTACTGGAACGCCACAAGAGGAAATTGAAATAATTATGCGAGAAAAAAATTTAGAAAATAAATTTAAGTCCATATATGGAACTCCTTTAACAAAGACAGAGATAGTAAGAAAAATTCTCATAGAAAATGATTACAAAAAAGAGGATGTAATTTTTGTCGGCGATGCGATTGCTGACCAAGAAGGCGCATTAAATAATGACCTGAAATTTATAGGAAGAGTACCCGAAGACGAGACCTCAATTTTCCCTAAAAAGACAACCATAATTAATGATTTGAAATCATTAAATGATTTAATATTATCTTTTTAATTTATTATGGAAAATCTCCGAAAAAAACCACATATATTTCTATTAATTCTTGACTCTGCAAGGAAAGATTATTTTGGGTGTTACGGAAATGATGAAGGATTGACACCTAATATTGACAAATTAGCTGAAGATTCCATTATTTGTAAAAATTTTTACTCAGGAGGTGCTGGCACAGCTCAGTCTCATGGATGTATATTTCTAGGCCAGCATTCAACAAAGAGTGGGCTTGTTCATAATTTATCTGAAATTAGCCAAGGTATTACACCATTTACAGCTGTCTTAAAGAATAATGGCTATGACAATTTCGGGCATTCAAAGATAGTAGTTCCTCCTGCGGGGTATGAAAAATTATATTCATTTAACGAGATGGTTTACCCAATTAAGGGTAATAAAGATAACGCTGTATCATTAAAAAAGAGAATTTTAGACTATGCTCGCCAATTCCCAAAAACATGGAATTTTATAAGAGCACTTTACAGAAAGTCATTTGGGGCTGAGTACTTGCTTAGTTCAACAGCCAGACATGTGGATGGAAAAGAATCTTTGGAATATCTATTTAAGAAGGCCAATGAAACTAGTAACCCGGGCTTCTTTTTTACCACAATAATGCATCCGCATACACCTTACTACCCTCCAAAGTGGGCGAGAGAAAAATTGTTTGGCAAGAGAAGGGTTTCCCAGAAAGCATATGAAATTCAAACTGATTTTCATTCTTGGATTAATGGTAATCACGGTGACTGTGAAGATGCCATTGATGATATGAGGAGCCTCTATAAAGCTGAGCTATTATATGGAGACTCTCTGATTGGTGGTTTTATCGATTCACTTAAGAAAGCCGATTTATATGATGAAAGTATTATCGTAATAACATCAGATCACGGCGAATTTTTTGGCGAACATGGGAATCTGAATCATGGAACAACAATTTTTAATGAGCTATTTAAACTTCCATGCATTATAAAGACTCCTGAAAATGCACATCATGAAATTGAAAAATTAACGACACATATAGATTTATTTCCAACAATTATGGATTTATTAAAACTCCCCAGCGAGTCAATTGAACACTTGGATATTGATGGCCAGTCCATACTAAAAGACGATGAAGATAGGTTTCTTGTAATCGATTCACCACCAATTGTTCTTCCTGGAAGGTTAAGTCATTATCCAAAAGTAATCGAGAAATTTTCTCTGTTCTATAGAGGGATCATTAATAAGAGCTATAAATATATCTGGAGATCAGATGGAAAGCAGTTATTGTTTGATAGAGATATTGAGGAAATAGATGAGAATAATTTAATTGATTCTAATAAAAATCAAGCTGATGAGTTGCATCAAAAAATGATTCAATACTATCAGTCGATATATAAAAACTTCGATATTGATAAATATCCAATAAATATTGGCTTGACAGCTGCATCTATGATGACCTCACCTCGAATCAAAAAAGAGTTAAAAAAGTTAGGGTATCTTTAATCATAAATCCGATATTATAGCTTGAAAATCTGATATTAAATTCTGATTAAAAATTCATACATGACTGATCTTGCTGATAATAAATTTACTTTTGGAACCAAAGCTGAGACTTTGTATAGGCTAGACGGTCACTTGAAAAAATGTACTATACCAAAGTTTTTTTATTTTACAGTCAAAGAATGGCATGACAATCCACAAAAGATACTAGAAAAATTAAAGCTAAGCTTTGACGATAGCATGTTGATAGTAAGATCATCAGCTGCTAATGAAGACTCCTCAGATACTGCTATGGCTGGCGAGTATCTCTCCATAGCAAATGTTCACTCATCCAATGAAGAAGAAGTTATTGCTTCAGTTAATGATGTTATTGAGAGTTATCGTAAGTTAGAAAAAATTGCCTCATCGGAAGATCAAGTTCTAGTACAGGAAATGACTCTAGATGTATCTATGAGCGGTGTTTTGTTTACAAAGGATATGAACTCAGGAGCACCATATTATGTGATCAACTATGATGATGAGACAGGAAGAACCGACACAATCTCCTCGGGTACTGGTTACAGTAATAGGACATTATATATTCATAGAGAATATGGTTTTACAAGTCTAAAATCTGAAAGATTTCTCAGTCTTATAGATGCAGTAAAGGAAATTGAATCGTTTGTTTCAAGTGATATGTTGGATATTGAATTTGCAATTGATAATCTGAGTTATGAGGTGAACCTTTTACAAGTCAGAAGAATCACCACCCAAAAAAATTGGATTCATGATATTGATTCAAGAATAAACGATTCCCTTGATGCAATGAAAAGCCAAGTTGATGAACTGCTTAGGCCTTTAGATAATGCTTACGGCGACAGTGCAATTCTAGGAAGAATGCCAGATTGGAATCCAGCTGAAATAATAGGCACAGCTCCAAGACAACTAGCATATTCACTTTATGATTATCTCATTACCAATAGTGCTTGGAGGATAGCTAGGGATCAAATGGGCTACTGTCACCCTCATGGAAGACCCCTGATGTCATCCTTATCTGGGCAGCCATTTATAGATGTCCGATTGAGTTTTTTTAGTTATCTTCCTAAAAATCTCCCAAGCAGAATTGGAAAAAAATTAGTAAATGCTTGGCTTGATAAACTTCGGAGCGAGCCACATTTGCATGATAAGGTTGAGTTCGATGTTGCAACAACAACCTTTAATTTTAATTTCTTTAAGCAATTTAAAGACAGGTATCCAAAACTTCTAACAGACAATGAATTGGAAATTATGGGACATTGTTTTCTTGAGTTAACAAAGGGGCATATTCAAGGCGAAACTGCATCAATTGATGAAAATTTAAAAATGTTAGAAACTCTCGAGATAAAGAGATCAGAGTTGAATACAGATGATGATTACTTGAATGCAATTGAGAGTATGGCAAATGATTGTATGCAATTTGGTACCATTCCATTTTCAATTTTGGCAAGACATGGGTTCATAGCAAAGTCTTTATTAGACTCGATAGTCTCTCTTGGGATTCTAACAGTTGAGGACGTAGAAAGGTTTCAAAAGACTATTCCAACAGTTGCTACTGAATTTATTAGAGATTTAAACAAGTTTTCTCTTGGTCAATTGCAAAAAGAGGAGATTATAGACAACTATGGCCATTTGAGGCCAGGCACATATGACATATTGTCAATCCCTTACAAAGCAAGAGATGATCTAATTATTAAGGAGAAGAATGTACAAAAGCTGGACGAGGAAATACCTGAATTTGAATTATCAGAAAAACAGCATAAAGAAATCCAGTCATTATTGGATAAGTATAATTTTTCTATAGGGCCTGAATTTCTCTTTGATTATATTCGAAGATCTATTCAAGCAAGAGAGTATTCAAAATTTATCTTTACTAAATCATTAAATTACATTTTAGAGTTACTTGAAAAGTGGGGAATAAACCATGAAATATCAAAAGAAGATTTATCCTTCATTGACTTTTCTGAATTACTGGAGAAAAACACAGCCAATTATCATTACGAATTTATCAAAATAATTCATGATTCAATTGAGCAAGGCAAGAAGAGTTATCAGATCACAGAAAGGATATTACTTCCAAGTCTCATTTCAGAAAAATCTGACTTGTTTGTCGTTCCTCTTTTAATTGGTGAGCCCAATTTTATAACAAATAAAATTATAAGTGAGCATGCTGTTACAATTTCAGGTAAAGATGTTGATCCAGAAATCATTGATGGAAAAATAGTTTTAATTGAGAATGCAGATCCTGGATTCGATTGGATATTTACAAGAGATGTCAAAGGCTTGGTCACAAAATATGGTGGTGCGAACTCACATATGGCAATTCGCTGTGCTGAATTTGGCTTACCAGCAGCGATTGGTTGCGGAGAACAAATTTTTTTGAAGCTGGAAAAATCTAATAAGATAAATCTTAATTGCTCTGAAAGAACAATTACTTCGGCATCAATTTTGGAATAAACTTATGAGAATTGGTATTACACAAAGAATCATTAGAGAACCAAAGCATGGAGAGCATAGAGATGAGCTTAGCCATGACTGGATTGATTATTTGACTCAAAACTTCCCTAAAGCCTACCTAATTCCAATTCCAAACTTCACTATCCTCAGTGATGATTGGTTTGATAATCTAAAATTAGATCTCTTGATACTAAGTAATGGAAACGATTTAGGAGAGTTTGATAGAAGAGATCAATTAGAGCTTCACGCCATTGATTTTGCAGTAAAAAATTCTATTCCCGTCATAGGTTTTTGTAGAGGATTTCAGATAATTAATGAATATTTTGGGGGGAAACTAACTTCAAAAATAGAAAAAGAGACAGATCAACAACATGTAAGTATTGAGCATGATGTTGAAATTACAGATGAAAGATATATACAAATGCTTGAAAAAAAGAGACTTAAGGTCAATAGCTATCATAATCACGGTGTATTGACTGATGGCCTTTCTTCCTCACTGAAGGCTTTTGCGGTATCTGAAGGTTCAGTCGTTGAGGGTTTCTTTCATGATGAATTGCCCATATTGGGCATCCAGTGGCATCCTGAAAGACCAAATAATTGCCAATTGGAGAATAAGATTTTGATTAAGAGTATGATTGAAGAAATCAATCAGAAATAAATCAGATATTACTTTGCTTAAGGTTCGTGATCCGTAGAAATTAAAAATCTAGAATATGAAAGAAGATAGAATTAAGGGTTTGATACTTGCTGCTGGAAGAGGAAGTAGGATGGATTATCTAACATCAGAAAACCCAAAGTGTTTTACTGAACTTGGAGGCAAAAGACTTATTGATTGGCAATTAGAGAGTTTTCAGAAGGCTTCTATAAATGATATCGCGATAGTGACGGGATATCTCAAGAAGCAATTTGATGTATATGATTTGATTAAATTCAATAATGAAAATTGGCAAAAGACAAACATGGTTTCATCATTAATGAGGGCGGCATCTTTTATCGATTCGGATACTATCGTGTCATATTCGGACATCATTTTTCATAAAGATGCAGTTACAAATATCATAAACTGCAAGGGCGATATTGTGCTTGGCTATGATAAAAACTGGCTCAATCAATGGCAATTAAGATTTGAGAACCCCAAAGAAGATGCAGAATCTTTTGAAATATCAGAGGAAAATATCTTAATTGATATTGGAAATAGAATAAATTCTACTGATAAAGTAATGGGTCAGTACACTGGTTTATTCAAGCTGACACCGACTGGAATGGAAAAAATTGAAGAGACGCTATGTAAGTTCCAAGAAAAAAAAGATTCACTCGATATGACGGCGCTCTTTCAGCTGATGATTAAAGAGGGATTCAGTATTTTTGCAACTGAGATCAAAACAGATTGGTTTGAAATTGATACCCCAGCTGATTTAAAAATTGCAGAGCGCCTTTATAATTCTAATCAACTTAAAATATCCTGAGTTATTGATATGGTCATTTGGTTAGTTGGTATGTCAGGCGCAGGTAAGTCTACTGTTGCAGAAATGCTATTTAAAAAGTTGATTCATCATGCTGGGATTGGTGCAGTTCCTCTTGATGGTGATTTAGTGAGGCTGATAGATGGAAATGATAAAAAAAATACCTCATATTCGATAGAGGCTAGATATCTAAATGCTAAACGCATTCAAGAAATCTCATTGGCTTTGGATAAAAGTGGTGAGAATGTCATTTGTTCAATACTTTGTATTTTTCCAGAAATTCTAGAAGAGAATAAGAAGATATTTACAGACTATTTTGAGGTATACCTTGATTGTTCTATAGAGGAATTAGAAAGAAGAGATACTAAAGGCTTATATAATCTAGCTAAAAAAGGAGAGCTAAATGACTTTGTTGGGCATGACATTGACTTTCCGATTCCTAAAAATCCGAACCTAAAGTTAAGAACAGATAAAGACTATTCCGCCAATGATATTTCTGATTTTATTTATGAGAAGGTCAAGCACGGTCTTTCAAAAAGCGAAGATGGTTTGGCTTTGAGTCAGAAATTAATCGAGACTAGAGATATCTCCGATTACGCAAAAATTATCTCAGAAAAGATAAGAGAACATAATATCTAAACATGGTTTACAAATATTCCAAAATTGACAGGATAGAAAATCCAAATACCTACTTCTATACTCAGTTTCAAGGAGCTAATTTTCTACAAGCTTTTCAAGGTTCTAGATCAAAGATTCTAGACTTAGGAATCAAGCCCTTCGAAGTTGATTTTGGGCACATAAATTCTGAGAATAGTCAGTCTGAATTCATAGAGACATCGGTCATTTTAGGTCAAATTTATAGGGAACTAAAAAAAGATAACAATGATTCAAGAGTTACTGGCTTTGAAGATATAGATTTAATATTGAGAAAGTTTGAAGTCTCAAAGATGATCTATGAATCATATAGTAAAGGATTTAAAAATAAGCCAGGAAGTAACCCACGTGTATTTTTGAATTACGTAAAATTTGCATCAATATTACATTACGCATATCTATCTACGAAAAAGCTTAATTATTTAAATGGAATGTTAAAGATTCTGGATACCTTGATATCAGTCTTTATTGAGCTATCTGATGAAGAAAAGTGTAATTTATGTTGGCTGATTGAAAGAGAAAATGATCATATAGAGTCTCTTCAGGCACAATTAGGATTAAACATCTGATGAATTTAGATGATTTCATTTTTTTAGGAGCAGAGACATCTAGATCTATCGTTTACCTCGAGAAATTTGCAAGCTTAGGCATGAGATTCTCCTCAGTTATAATCTTAAAAAATCTAGAAAATCCATTTGATTATGAAGGCATTAGTCCTAATACAAAAATTCTTGAATCAGATCCAAAAAATATACATACCCCAAGTTTCAAAAAAAACATTGAAATATTAGCATCTGAGGTTTCAGATGATGTAACTATAATAAAAACAGACTCAGTTAATGATCCCAATGTTCTTAAGAAAATAAAAACGACTGAATCTTTATTTACTATCTATTCTGGATTTGGCGGCCAGATTGTTTCTAAGGAGCTCTTGTTGGAATCACGCTTTCTTCATGCCCATGCAGGTTGGTTGCCGCAATATAGGGGCAGTACCACTATTTACTATAGTATTATAGACAATAGAGAGTGTGCTGTTTCAGTTATTGAATTAAAGCCTGAGATTGATACTGGGGATATTCTATCTCGTAAAAGATATCAGTTGCCAAGAAGCTGGGAAAATATTGATCATGTATATGATAATCAAATAAGGGCTGATTTGATTTCTAAAACACTTAGTTACTATTCAGATAAGGGCGAATTTGACATGATATTGAGTCAGAATGATAGAGATTCATCAACATATTATGTTATACATCCAGTTCTCAAGCACTTGGCAATACTTTCATTAGATAATTGAGCGATATATGAAAATAGATTTTTTAGTCAGAGAGAAGGGATTAATGTGCCCTATCTGCAGTAACATAAAGTTTGACCATAGTGGTTCTCTAGAGGACGGTAAAATCATTTGTAAAGAATGTGACCAAGACTATCTTATTAAAGATAAGGTTCCCTCTCTGATTGATATAAAATCTGATAACTATAAATCAAAGAAAGAAATCACTGATTTTTGGAAACATCTCTATCATGCAGCATATGGCGATCACAAAGCCTATGAAAACAAGTCAATTCTTCATGAAAAGCTATTTGAACTTGAGAAATTATTTAAGCACAGAGAACATTTAGCTGTCATTGAAATGCCGATAGAGTCTATTAGTAAATTGAAAATTCTTGAAATAGGCTGTGGCGCTGGTGCACATTCATCCTTATTTTGCATGAAAGGAGGAGATGTAACTGCGCTCGACATTACCTTAGATAGAGCGCATGCAGCTTCAAAGAAACTCAATGTGCTTGATGAATCAAAAAATTCATTTGCTATTCATGGTGATGCTGAAAGCCTTCCCTTTGATGATGATTATTTCGATATTGTTTATTCTAATGGAGTGCTACATCATACTCATGATACCCAAAGAGCCATAAATGAAGTATTTAGAGTACTGAAACCCAAGGGTAAAGCAGTTATCATGCTTTATGCAAAACATTCTTTTCTCTATTGGGTAAATCTTTTCCTAATAAGAGGCATTCTAATGGGGGGTATATTCAAAAATAAAAAGTGGCTTGGTCAATCTACAGAGTGGATGTCTGAGGATAAACAGGAAATTTATAATCCGGAGACAAAAGTTTATTCTCATAATGAATTGAAATTGCTATTCAAAAAGTTTGAAAGAATTCAAATAAGAAAAGTTGGATTTATTTTCGATCAAATACCTTTATTGGGGAAAATAATCTCGAAAGCATGTGGAATTTTTACAGGATACAATGAATCAGGGAATTTAATTTATGACAAAGCATGGAGGAATGAAACTAAATTGGAGTTATTCCTTTCCAAATTTATTGGATTTGCAAATAATATATCTGCTTATAAGGATTAGCTTTGCAATTGATTTATAAAGTCAAGTGTGAAAAATAAGAATATAATTTCAAAAGATCATCTTTCAACAAAGATCATTTATCTCTTACCATTCATTCTATTGGTTCCAACTCAAGCAGCAAAAGCTACTTGGTGGCCACTACCAAATTCTGGCCCAAACATCTTTATGTTTTTAGCATCAATTGTTTTGTTAATGCTCTATTTATACGAGTATCTTAAAGATAATCGACTGATAAAACTTAATCTAACTCAGAAGCTTTTCTTTTTGTGGTTTGTTCATACGTTCATATCCATTGCCCTTGTCATTTTAGGTTTTAGAGGTTCTTTAGATTCAATTGGATCCAGAATTTATACAGCAATTCCACCATATTTTTTGGCATTCATGGTTTTTTTGGTTATTGAAAAAAATAAGTGGAAACTATGTAACTTTGAGAAACTTGCAAAAGCACTATTGATTGTTTGTGCAGTTTGGTCGCTAGAAAGTATATTGACCTTTTATTTGAATATTCAAATACCAGGTTTGGTTAGTATTGCTAGAGGTGACTCTTGGTTTAGTAGTGGCTTTACACTGAGTTTACATACTATCTCAAAGGCATCTCTAATAATTTTTTGGCTTTCGATGTATATGTTTTTCAGGCACGAGAAGCCTTACTATATTTTATTTATAATTGGATCATTTCTAACTGTGATAGCAAGTGTTAATAGAGCTTCAATTGCAATGCTTATTTTTTCTGTAATTGTGTTTTTATACTTTAATTACATTAGATACCCAGAAAGGGTTTCAGAAGAAAAAAATTCATTCTCATTCAATAATTTATTAAAAAGCCTACTAGGCTTGATGGCAGCAATATCAATAATTTTGGGAGGAGTATTTGTTAATACTTTCAAGGGCTCACTACTGGCTGACTCACATGGCTTCATCGAACGAACATTTCAATATGTTAGAGCTTCAGAAGTTATTATTAATTATCCATTAGGAGCTGGTGCAGGCCTAGGTTATCAGCTATGTTACTCAGAAGACGTCCCACAAATATACTCTGATGAGTTGCGAAATATTGAACCATTCTTTACATTCTCACAGATATATTTGTCGGGGATTTTGGGTGCAAACTTGCAACAAAAGTCAGTAGGTGAAGAACCCATATATTCAATTCATAATTTCAGTCTAAATATAATAATGGATTATGGGGTATTTGGTTTTGCTATTCTGGTTGCATATGTTATCTGGCTATTTAAGTATTTAAAATTCGTAAAACTTTTATATTATTCGGGATATCATAAGCTGGTTAAAACATTTGCTTGCTTAGTGCTTGCTCAAATGAGTGTTTTTATTGCAATGCAAGCCACATATAAATTTTTTGCTTGGATGTGGTTGCTGGTCTATCTCTTTCTTTTCGCAAGACAAATTGTAAGAGGGTCTATAAAGGAGCAGAAAGATCAAGTTGATTCAAACAATGGGGTTCATATTCCTCTCAGTGAAATTAATATTTTAGGAAAGATTTAAAAATGAAACAGAGATTTAAAGATCTAATAAAACCTTTTTTTTATAGTTGTCTTCAATTATCTATAAATACAGCAGTTAGATCACAAAATCTAAAGGAGCTGAGAAAAAAATTAGTCAAAATTGTTCCAGATGTTACAGATCAATACACTACCAATGTTATTGATAGCCCTTACTTGAAAACAAAAGTTAGATCTTTACATGCATTTCAAACCCATTTAGCAAGTTTCGCAATAAATAAAATAAATGAGAATTCGGTTACGGTCGTGGACATCGGTGATTCATCGGGGACTCATATTCAATATCTCAATGGACTATTTCCGAATATACTTAACGCATATTCCGTTAATTTAGACCAGATTGCTGTTGATAAAATAAATGATAAAGGCCTTAAAGCGTTCAATGTAAGGGCAGAGGACTTACTTGATCATCCTGAATTTGAGCATCTATCAATTGAGATATTTTTATTATTTGAAACTCTTGAACACTTGCTGGATCCAATAGGATTTTTAAGAAGTATTAGAGAGCCTGACTCAAAATATTTTGTCATCAGCGTGCCGTATGTAAAGAAAAGCAAAGTAGGCTTCAGCCAAATAAGGAATGAGAGTGATCATAGAAAGATTACGCCAGAAAATACCCATATATTTGAACTATCTCCATCTGACTGGGAAATAATTTTTAAGTTTACAGGCTGGGAAGTGGTTTATAGGAGAATTTATAGACAATATCCTTGGTGGGCAAAACTGTTTTTGATCGATAAAATTTGGAAATCTTTTGATTTTGAAGGCTTCTACGGCGTTGTTCTAAAGAAGAGTGAGGAGAACAATAAATATTTTTGTGAATGGAATAAATAAAATAGGATTTATTCCTTTAGGTACGATACTTTGAAAGTTCTTTTTATTACCGATCAAAGCTTATTAAATAAAGATTTAAATATTCTCAATGACAATGAGGTTTTATTTTTTTCATTATCGTCAGATATTGGGATAAATAAAGTAAATACAAATCTATTAGCGGAACATAGTAAAAAGTTAGAGGTCCTGCCATCTGCTGATTTCGTAAATAATGAGGTAGATACCCTAGGAAAGCTTCTAGATAAGATAAGACTCGATTATTCAAAGATAAAATACAATGATCAATATCTCATTGATGAGTTTATGATCGATCAGGAGATTAGCAGTTTTTATTTTACTGATCTTGTTGAAAGAAATGTTTATAAAAATCAGGACCATAAAACGATTGCACAGTTTAAAGCAATTAAGAGGATTCTTTTAGAAGATAGTGATATTGATATTTCAGTATTTCTTTTAGCTGATAAAAAATTAGTCGAAGCTCTGGATTTATCAAAATTCAAAACAAATAATCTTGACCAAAAAAATATTTATAGCCTTAAGTTTAAGAAGAAGCTCAATCTTTTTAAGAAATTTATTAGCGGTTTTGTCATGGGAATTTTGTATATATTTAGATTATTTTTTTATTACTTAATTCAGAAAATATATGTAAGAAGCTCAAATAATATAGACGAAACAAAGATAAAAATAGTCAGTTACTTTCCATATCTGGATATTAAAGAGCAGGGAAGAAAAAGGTTTAAGAATCTTTACTTTTCACCTCTTCAAGAGCATCTAAAAAAAGAAAATATAGATTATTCTTGGCTTCTTATGTTTGCGAAGATCAAGGAAAAAAACTATCAAGAATCACAAAAGATTGCCAATAGACTTATTGAAAAGAACTATCTCTTTTTGGAAAGCATGCTAAACATCAGAACTATTGTGAAAATATTTAATACTTGGTTCTCACAGAGGATTAAATATATCTTCCTCAGAAAAAGATTCTTTAATCTAGATAGGAATGATGAGAATTGTGAAATAGAGGAAATTTATGCAGAAGAATGTTTGAACAGATCTTTCCTAGGCTTGTCTATACTCAGCGGTATATCTTACTACTATATTTTCAAATCATATGCACAGAGAATCGACAATACCAAATTGCTAATTTATTTAAATGAGATGCAGACATGGGAACGGGCACTAAATGCAGCATTTTCAAAATATAATAAAGATGTTAGAAGAATTGGTTATCAACACTCATCAGTGGCAAAAAGAATATTTCATTATTATTGCGAGATTTCTGAATCATCAGAAAGTTTTAATGAACCACTTCCTGATTATTTCGCAGTCAATGGAGAATTGGCATATCAAGAGCTGGAAAGCAGCTATAGGGATAAGATAATTATCTTAGAGGCATTGAGACAAATTCATAATAATCAGCCTGATGAAATCGAGAGTAAAATACTAAAAGATAGAAGTCTTGTAACCTATATAGGTTCATATGATCAGACTGAGGCGATAAAAATTCTAAAATTTTTGTGTCATTCTTTTCATGAAAGGAATGAATACAAAATAATGGTTAAGTCTCATCCTTCTTGTATTTTGGATTCTGCAGTAAATAAATATCGAGAGTTATATAATTTAAATATCCAAACTACAGATCAAGACTTAAATGAAGTGCTTAGAACTTCATCTTCTGTAATTGTTGGGTCTAGTACAGCAGCAATTGATGCACTTAGAAATAAGTGTAAGATTTTTGTACCGATCTTTGCAGATCACATCATTTTGAGCCCACTTTCAGGCTATGACAAATTTATTAATTATGTCTCGAAACCAAAGGATCTAATTGAATCCATTGAAGATATTACAGAATATAATCAAAAAGAAATTGATGAGATTGAAGATTTTATTCATCAATTTTGGTTTACAGATCCTAAGTTAAAGAATTGGAAAAAGATTATTCATAACTTTGACAGTTAGTATGAAAAGATTCTTTGTAGTCAATTAGATGTATGCAATTAAGAAAATTAGATTAATTATAAGAGAGATATTTTTCTCACAAATTGTTGCGATTAAACATTCTCAAATATATGAATCTGTCTCAAAACTTTTTTCTTTTTTGCATAGTGATTTTAGAAAGGATCCTTTAATTGAAGAGATTCAGGATGCTTTGTATTCCATTAAGCTTGACCACAGCACTTTTCTTGAAGATAACGAGAATGAGCTACCATTAAAAACTGATCATATTCCAGAGATTAATTTTGAAGAAGATATAGATCTTTTGAGTATTTCAGTGATGTTTGATCAACAATTTGACTGGGATATATCTTCAAATGAAAACGAGGATATTCTCTTACTTCACAGACTCTCATGGATGATGCCCCTGATTGCAGAGGAAAAGATGGATTCTAAGAGATGCTTTCTAATTATTAACCACTGGATAAAGAGTAATCCGAATTTAAAAAATAATCATGGTTGGGATGCTTACTCAATATCAGAAAGAGTATGCAATATAATTATGCTAATTAGACATTTTTCTAATCATAATAATGAAGAAACACAGATCAATTATAGTTTAGTAGAGCAATTATTATATTTATCAGAAAACTTAGAGTTTAGAGGCAGTGCCACAAATAATCATCTTCTGAATAATGCTAGAGCACTTTATATTGGTGGCGCTTTTCTTTCATTGCAGCATCAAACTTTGCTAAGCGACTATGGTGATTATTTTAAAAAGATCGGGGCCCTGATTATTGAAAAATTTTATTATAGAGTTTTCAGCAAATCAGGTATGAATAAGGAGGGATCTACTCATTACCAATTAGTTTTTACAAAATGGAATTTAGAGATTTTGTGGATGGCTCACTATATCGCTGATGTACAAATGATTGATTTTATTGAGCTCAAGTCTAAGCGAGCTTCACAGGCTTCATCATTCCTATTGAGTTTTGATGAATTTCCATTTATAGGTGATATTTCACCAGATGCCCATTTGGATTATTTTTCAGAAATGCCACTGGTTGCTCCGTCAATACTAGCTGGTAGAGTATCTGAGAAAAATATTGGCAGTTTTTCTGGAATTGGTTGTTTCCTTGAAACAGAGATAGTTGAGGAGGAGAAACTAGATTTTAAAAATGACCAATTTCAAGATGACGGATATTTCGTGATTCAGAATGACGAGCTTTGCATGCTTTTCTATGTTAACCCCAATAGTTATGTTGCAGGCAATACACATGCTCACTCAGATACCGGCTCCTTTATTCTTTGGTACAAGAAGATGATAATTTTTGATGATTCTGGGAGGCATTCGTACAACACTAACCGCACAGCAGATAGTTTAAGGAGTATTGCTTCTCACAATGGATTAAAGGTGAATGGTGTTGAGCCTGTTTTTATACATGGACTAAATTCATTTCCTGAATTACATACAGTAAGTTATCTCAAGAATGATAATTCAGTAGTTTCTATAAATGAAAATCAGATTATTTTGTCTATTAACGGATATAGAAATAGAGGAAATAGGTCAGAGGTTGTAAGAACTTTCTCTATAGAAGGCAGTGAACTGCATATATCAGATCTCATCAAAGGCAAGGGCCTAGGTTATATAGAAACGTTCTTTCAGACAAGGGTTGGTCTTAAAACTAAGATCAGTAGCGATGAAAATCATATTGAAAAAATTATTTTAAGCATAGACAAACAAAAATTATTGTTGATTGAATTCCCAAATTCTTCTTTCAGAAAACAAGAGATTACATTGATTGATTCACCTACAAGTAAGAGATATGGAAATTTTAAGAATAAAAAAACTGTAGTTTTTCGTCAAAAATCAATCCTGCCGGTTGAGAATCAGTATAAAATTAGATTTTTATAAATGGCTAATTGAATGTGCGGAATAGCAGGAATATATAATTCTAAACGTACTCCTTCTGATCAGAATCATGCACAAGAGAGGATGCTGAGTTATATGAATCATCGTGGACCCGATGACAGAGGAATGAAAGTTTTCAGAAATTGTATTATTGGTCAAACGCGATTGAGCATAATTGATACTAGCGCTAATGCCAGACAGCCCTTCACTGACGAAAATGAAGAAATAAGCATTGCTGTAAATGGTGAAATCTATAACTTCCAACCTTTAAAGAAAGAATTGATACGAAAGGGATATCTCTTTCGTTCTTCATCAGACTCAGAGGTAGTCCTCCATGGCTTTAAGGAATGGGGGACAGATCTTTTCTCTAAATTACAGGGAATGTTTGCCATTTCAATTTATGACAGAAGAAATGACTCATTAATTCTATGTAGAGATCGGATAGGCATAAAGCCACTGTACTATGTACATGATCAAAATGAAGTAATTTTTGCATCAGAAATCGGTGCAATTCTTTCCTCTCGACTTATTAATAAAACGTTTAACGTTCGAGCATTATATCCATATCTATTTTTAGGCTATATGCCTTCTGGCTTATGTCCATTAGATAAGATAAATAGTGTTGAGCCAGGATGTTTTCTGGTAATACAGAGTGATAGGGTAGAGGAGAATGAATACTGGAGAATGAACTTCTCCAAAAAGATAAGATTTGATAACGATGAGGATTTAATTGCTGAAACCAGAAGACTTCTCGAGAATAGCATAAAAGCTCATATACAAAGCGATGTTCCCTTGGGTATATTTTTAAGTGGAGGCATAGACTCAACAGTTCTAGCAGGATTGGCATGTAATCAGATGAGTGAAGTAAAAACTCTATCAGTGGGTTTTGATCAAGGACCGAGAAGATTAAATGAATTAGATATAGCCAAAAAATCTTCAAAATATTTTGGAACTGACCACAGTGAATTTATCATGACGGGCAGCGATGTTAGGAGCAGAATAAAAAAAATAATTCATCATATTGATTCACCATCTTTTGATGGTGTTAATACATTTATAGTTTCTGAAATGGCAAAAGAATCAGGATTAACAGTCGCCCTCTCTGGTCTTGGTGGAGATGAGTTATTTGGCGGATATGATATATTTGGATTTTATCCTAAATATCTGTCCTACATACCAGCCTGGTCTCACTTACCTAAATATCTAAAATCGTTTGTAATTAAGCAATCATCAAAATTAATCAATGATTCTAGCAGGAGAAATAAGCTTGATAGACTAAAAGATATAAATGATGCATCGAGTTTTTATGCTTTAAATAGAGCAAGCTCATGGCCAAATGAATTCCCAGACTTGGTAGAAGATGAATTTCATGAATATAATCCAGAAAGAGAGCTCTTTAAAATTTTTGATGTTGAAAATTCTGATTCATGGAAGTCTCTACAAGAAAGAGAAATTAGGAATTATGTGACATCAAGATTACTTAGAGACACAGATTCAATGAGTATGGCTCACTCTCTAGAGGTCAGAGTTCCTTTATTGGATGACAATTTAATAGCTCACATGTTTTCAATATCTTCCATGAAGAATAGTTCTTTAGGTTGGCCAAAAAAATTATTGATTAAGGCTACAGAGGATTTGATTCCGAATTTTGTATTGAATAGAAAGAAACAAGGTTTTCAATTACCAATGGACTATTGGATTAGAAATGAACTCAAAGATATAGTCGATGATGTTTTTTCTGAAAACAGTACTAAAAATCGTGGTTTATTTAAACCAAAAGGAATGAAGCAAATCATACAAAAATTCAACAAGAATGAAGTCACATATGATGTTGTGTGGAAATTCGTTATCCTAGAGCTGTGGCTCAGAGAGCACGAGATTAATATTGCCTAAATCATACGAAGAATCAATTGAGAAATGAATAATCAGACTCAAAACGATGTTGAAGTCAGTGTAATTACGACTACATATAACTCATTAGAATACCTTCCCTTATCAATTGAAAGCATTCAGAATCAAACGTTTAATAATTATGAGCACATTGTTGTTAATGATGGCTCAACAGATGGGACAAAAGATTACCTAGATTCACTGAAGGATCAGAAAATAAGAGTGATCCACCTTGAAAGATCTGGAAGAGGCGTAGCGCTTAATAAAGGTCTAGAGGAGTCAAAAGGAAAATATGTCGCCATTCTTGATGCTGATGATTTATCAGTCAATATGAGGCTTGAAATTCAGTATGCTACCTTAAGAGAGCATCCTCAATATGACTTAATTGCATCACCATTCGAAATTTTTTCAGATCAAGAGGATATTGACATTGATTCTAAACAAAATGATGCAATGGTCAGTTCTGCTACTGAAAGAAAACTGGAATTGAAAGATTTCATTTATGGAAATCCAATCTGTCATTCATCTGTGATGATGAAAAAAGAATTCATTAGTCATTTAGGTAATTATGATCAAACCAGAGACGAATTATTTGACTTTGATCTTTGGATCAGAGCGCTTATTAGTTCAAATGATTCAAACATGTATAATTTAGAAATTCCATTGATCTTCAGAAATTTACATGATCAGCAATATTTTGAGTCTAGGAAAAGGATCAATTACCTGCTCAAAACCTATGCTTTAAGAAGAAAACTATTAGAGAATAATGATTCCCCAATTTACTATAAGATTGTCATATTTTTTGTACTGATATATGGATTTCTTCCAAGATTTTTTAGAAAAATATTCATGAACTAATTTATTGGCTTAAAGCATGAAATCAGAAAATATGATCGCAATCACTGGGGCAAATGGCTATATAGGGCGTGAATTGGTGAAAGCTCTAGAAAGAGAGAATTTGAATTATTCACTTCTTAAAAGGACAAGCCATGGTTTAGATGCTGATCCAGATTCCAGATGTAGAATTGTTATTGGAGAATTATCCGATAAAGCAGCACTAAAAAAATTACTTCGTCATTGTTCCTGTGTAGTTAATTTAGCTGGTGAGTATCAGAATGATAAAGCAATGTATGATACTAACTATATTGGTCTTAAAAATCTATTTGAGGTATCTTGCGAGTTATCTATCCCACATTTCATACAATTAAGTAGTGTTGGAGTTTACGGCAGACCCAGAGAAGGAATAATTCATGAAGACCATCCATTTACAGCCCTAAATATTTATGAGCAAACAAAAATATTAGCTGAGAAATATTTGATTAATCAGAATTCTTCAAACATGAAAATCACTATTTTGAGACCATCAAATATTTTTAGTCCAAAAATGAAGAATCAGCATTTAAAGCAGATGTTTTTACATATAAATAAAGGCTTATTTTTTTTTATTGGAAAAGATAATGCAAAAGTTAATTACATATTTTTGGATAATCTGATTTATGCCATTATCAGCATTATCAAGAAAAAAAAGATTAAGGCTGGAATAAATGCATTCAATTTGAATCAATCTGATTCGCTAGTAAACTTTGTTAACTATCTCGCGTTAAATAAATCAAAAAATAGGAAGTATTTCAGACTTCCATATATTTTTGCTAGGTTACTTGCATATATTTCTGATGTAACATCAAAAATATCAAAATATAATATCCCACTTACAACAGATAGGGTTAAGGCGCTGTCTTCTTCTGCAGAGTTTTCTCAAAAAAAGTTTGATGAACACTATAAGCTTCAATATAACTATTCCTTACAAGATGCTATAAAACAATGTACAGATGAATGGGATAGGTTGAATTAAATCAGTTATGAGCCAAGAAGGGATATTGAATGGAGTGAAGTTAGCAAGGGTAGCAACACTCTCTTTTGCTGTAGTTTCTCAACTAAAAAAACATCTACAGCATATAAATGAACAAGGGATAGATTTAACAGTAGTATCTAGCTCTGATGATGGCATGGATATTTTGAACAGGTCTGGCATTCGACATGAGAAAATTCAGATTCCCAGAGATATATCATTGATAGAAGACATCATCGCTTTGATTAAACTCTATTCCTTTTTAAGGAAAGAGAATTTTGATATTGTTCACTCAACCACACCTAAGGCGGGTCTTCTCACTGCAATAGCAGCATATTTTGCCGGTGTGCCTCACAGATTTCATACCTTCACTGGTCAAGCATGGGCAAATTTATCCGGGTTTAAAAGATGGATATGCATACTAATGGATAAGTTGATTATAGCGCTCAATACAGAAGTTTATGCTGATAGTAATTCACAAGTTAATTTCTTGCATAATAATGGTGTCATTAACGAATTAAGTGAAATTATTGTGCTGGGAAATGGCTCACTTGCTGGAGTTGATCTAGAAACTTTTACTTCAAAAGATCAAAGTTACAGACTTAAGCTTAGACAGCAATTCAGTATTCCAGCAGATTCTTTCGTTTTTTTGTATCTCGGGCGACTTAATTCTGAAAAAGGTATTTGGGAACTTTTAGAGGCTTTTAGATTGCTTGCAGATAAATATCAAGATATTTATCTTTTGTTGGTTGGACCACTTGATTTTAAGGAAGAGCTTGAAAAGAGGAGAGCAGAGCATATTATAAGCGAAATGAAGAATGTGATCTGGCACGGGTATACAGATAATCCTGAAAACTTTCTTTCAATGTCAGATATTCTTTGCTGCCCAAGTTATAGAGAAGGTTTTGGAACAACTGTGATTGAAGCTGGAGCGATGGGTTTGCCTTCGATTGGAACTGATGTAGTTGGGTTGAGGGATTCAATAATAGATAACAAAACTGGCATTTTAGTGAAGCGAGGCGATAGTGAAGATCTGAGAGAGAATATGGAGTATTTAATGAACCATAATGCATATAGAGAAGAATTGGGTTCTAACGCACTTAAAAATGCAGTGGATAATTTTTCTTCATCAAGAGTAAGTAGATTAATTATCGAGCAGTATCAAAAAAAACTTAATGAACATGCTTGATTTCAATGATTTTTTGAATATAGAAGGTAGAGAGTGCAATACTTTTTCAGACAGGCAAATTGTCTGCATTCAGGGCCTAGGTTTCGTAGGATCTGCAATGGCAGTTGCTACATCAATAGCGAAAGATGGGGACGGAAATGCATACTTTAATGTCATCGGTGTAGATTTAGATAATAAGCAAGGAATGGATCGTATTGATTCTATCAACAGAGGTGAATTTCCATTTTCTACAGATGATGACTTATTAAAGAACTCTACCAAAGATTCACATTTGCAACAGAATCTTGTTGCTACTTCAAATGTTGAAGCATACTCAATTGCAGATATCATTATTGTTGATATTCATTTAGATATTGATTTTCATGATGATAAGCCACTACTGGATTTTTCTAATCTTGAAAAAGGTCTAGAAACCATAGCTAAGAGAATCCAGAAAGGAGCTCTCATCATTATTGAAACCACAGTTCCACCTGGTACGTGTGAAAAGATTGTTATTCCAAAAATGGAAAAGGAACTTTTAAAAAGAGGTTTGGAATTAAATGACATATTCATTGCACATTCGTATGAGAGAGTCATGCCGGGAGAGAATTATCTTGATTCAATTATAAATTTCTGGAGAGTATTTTCTGGTATGAACGAAGAATCAGCAGATCGTTGTGAATCATTCTTATCTAAAGTAATCAATACTGATGAATTTCCATTGACTAGGTTGTCAAGCATGACGGCATCAGAAACAGCTAAGGTGCTTGAAAACTCATATAGGGCGGCAAACATTGCATTTATGGATGAATGGACTAAATATGCTGAGCTTGTTGGAGTAAATCTAACTGAAGTTATTGACTCAATAAAGAAAAGACCAACACATAACAATATCATGTACCCAGGTTTAGGAGTTGGTGGATATTGTTTGACGAAAGACCCCTCTTTTGCCCCTGCTGCTACAGAGCAGCTCTTTGGCTTTCATGGTCAAAAATTCCCTTTCTTGGATATCACTAAAAAAGTAAATAGATCTATGCCAGACCATGCATTTGACCATACCATGAGAGCCCTTGAGGGGAGCATATCTGGAAAGAAAATACTTATTTGTGGTGTTGCATATCGACAGAATGTAGGAGATACAAGATTTTCTCCATCAGAGTATTATGCGAGGAAGTGTATTAGTAATGATGCGGTTGTAGACTACTTTGATCCTCATGTGATTTTCTGGGAAGAGATGCAAATGGAAAGCCAAACGCTTCCATTAGATTTTAGTAGTTATCATCTAGTTCTTTTTGCAGTCAAACATAATGAATTTTTTAACCTTGACTATGAGGATCTTAAAATAAATCAGAGTTTAACTATAATTGATACGGCAAATATTCTCGATAAGAAGAAAATAAACAGTATCTGCTCTAATCTAATTCGAATAGGAGATGGGGATAAAAGTGAGTAAAAAAGCACTAATTACAGGCGGAGCCGGCTTTATAGGTTCACATCTGGTTGAGCGACTAATTGGAATCGGATGGAATGTAACTGTCTTGGATAAGTCAAGCTTTGCGGATTATAAGGGCATGAATGAAATTAGCAATCAGAGTGAGGTCAATTTCCAAAAAATAGATATTACCGAGTCTGATCAAATTAAGGAGCTTGATAATGACTATGATTATATATTTCATCTTGCTGCTGAATTGGGAGTAGCAAATGTTCTATCAGCACCCTATCAAATTCTTGATTCAAATATAGTAAGCACTAGAAATATGATCAAATTTGCAGAGACAAACTCCCGGCTAAATAGGTTTATATTTGCATCTACAAGTGAGGTTTATGATGGAACTCTAAAATGTTTCAATGCAGAAATACCAACGACTGAACAAGAGCCACTAACAATAGAAAATGTCTCTTCTCCTAGGTCCACATATATGCTTTCTAAAATTGTTGGAGAATCATATTGTCAGTTTGCAGACATTCCGTTCACAATTTTGAGAATATTCAATACATATGGTCCTCGAGGCGGAACAAGGCATGTTATTCCAGAGCTATTAGAAAGGATGCACTTCGTGGAGACTGGAAAAAGTATTGATGTTTTTTCTCCAAATCATACGAGGTCTTTCTGTTATGTTGAAGACGCTGTAAACCAAATTTTCGAAATTATGAGTAATTCAAGTTGTGAAAACCAGACCATTAATCTTGGCAATCAAACAAGAGAAATAAAAATATATGATTTAGCAAAGATATGCATGCAGACCGTTGGGAAAGATATCCAGCTCAATAAAATAGGTGAAACTGAAGGATCAGCTGAAAGAAGAACGCCTAGTATGAAAAAATCAATGGAACTGACTGGATATCATCCAAAAATCAGCTTGGAAGATGGAATAGCAATGACCTATTCTTGGTATTTAGATAACGTTTTTAAAGCTTAGATATGTAAAAATAGAGTTGATGAGTAAGCAAATAGTAATTCAAGCAGGCGGAAAAGGTGAAAGATTAAGGCCACATACTTATGTCTTGCCCAAGCCAATCATGCCATTGGGCGATAGCACATTGCTTGAAACAAATATTAGATGGCTATGTAAAAATAATGTTACGAAACAAAAAATAACCCTAGGGTATCTTGGCCATCTAATAGAGGCAATCGTTGGTAATGGTAGTCAGTTTGGGGCCAATATAGATTATTACAATGAGAACACACCACTGGGAACTGCCGGTTCATTGGTGAACTTTGCGGATGATCTAGAAGATAATTTTATTATGATGAATGGTGATTTGGTAGTTGATATCGATATTGATTGCTTTGAGAAATATCACATCTCCAATGATTATGATGTCACAGTGGGCGCATATACGAACCTAACAAAAATTGAATATGGTGTTCTTGAGGTTAATGATGATGGACATCTAGATAATTTTCATGAAAAGCCAGAACTAAAAAATTTAGTCTCAATGGGTATTTACTTTATAAAGAAAGAAGTAATTGATTTGATTCCAAAGGGCTCACCATTTGGAATGGATGACCTCATTAATAAAGTCATTAATGATGGAGGAAAGGTTGGTGTTTTTCAACACGATGGAGTGTGGCTAGATATTGGAAGACTTCAACAGCTAGAAAATATTCAAGAGGAATACTCAAAAATAGAAGCCATATTGCTCGGCATCTAAATAATCACTAGTTGTGTGTAATCCAATTATAAAAAGGGTCATAGATTTCTCACTTGTCTTAGTGGCACTTCCCGTTGCAGTAATACTAATAACGATTTCTGGATTGATTCTATATATAGAAAGTCCTGGCCCAATCATATTCAAGCAAAAGAGATTAGGACAAAATAGGAAATATTTTGTTATCTATAAAATTAGAAAATTTCATCCAGATGAATCTGAATCAGGAGCAGGCTTCACTTTGGCATCAGACTCTAGATGTACAAAAGTTGGCAATATTCTTGAAAAGATTAAATTTGATGAATTACCACAACTATTTAATATCCTCAAGGGAGATATGGCAATTGTAGGACCAAGACCTATGCCCCTGTATTTTGAGAAAGAATATTTAGGTAAATATGATGATTTATTTAAATTCAAACCAGGCATATTTGGTCTTAACCAAATTTTATATAGAAATGAAGGTGAACTACTTTCAAAGCAGGAAGATCCCGATAAGTTTTATAAAGAAACACTTATAAAGGATAAAGCTGAGAGAGACATAGATTATTTCAATTCGGCAAGTTGCACATCACAGTATCTGCTTGTTATTAAGGGACTTTATACAACTATTTTTAAATAACTGAGAATTTAAAAAGATTCCAATGCTAAAAGATAAAATACTAAGTTTGAGCAGAAGAAAGAAGAGGGTGATCATCATATTGATTGACTATCTTTCAATGATCGTTTCTTTCTATTTGGCTGCATTTTTATTGTTTAAGAATATTAGTGTATATGATATTGGCTACTTTATAGTTATCTATTCCCCTCCAGTTGTAGCGATCCTTTTTTATTACTACTCAGGCTTATATCAGAATATCCTGAGATTTATGCACACTGGTACATTTTTTACTCTTTTTAACGGAGCTTTATTTTACTCGGTATTTCTAATGATTGCCCCAGCATTACTTTTGGATGATGGATCATTTGCTTATTCACTGATCGCTGTAAACTTCCTAATGCTGATGTTTGTTCTTACATCTACAAGGTTGGTTGCAAGATGGTTTTTGGTTTCCAGAAATAAAAGCCAAAAAAAAATCATTATCTATGGTGCTGGTAATGCAGGCGTTCAAATATCGAATGCTATTTTAGGATTGAGCGAATATAGCTTGGTTGCATTTATAGATGATGATCCAGATTTGAGCGACACAAAAATTTCTGATGTGCCAGTTTATTCATATGACCAAATTAAAAGAGTTATTTCAGAATATGATGTAAAAGAATTATTGGTTGCCATTCCGTCTTTGAGTGATATTCAAAGGAGACGATTATTCTCAAAACTTGAGGCATTGCCAATTAAGATTAGAACTCTTCCCAATATCTCTGAAATAGTCTCAGGTCGTGTTCAAGTAGAAGATATTAGGAATATAGAAATTGAGGACTTGCTTCAGCGTGAAATTATTAAGCCAAAAAATGAATTGATACAGAAGAATATCAATGGAAAGGTTGTTTTGATAACTGGAGCTGGTGGCTCTATTGGCTCTGAGATAGCAAGACAGGTAGTAAAGAATAAACCTTCTAGAATAATTTTATATGAAGCGAATGAATTTTCTCTGTACTCAATTGAAAAAGAGATAAAGATTTACTTGAAGAATAATGGGGATAGTGAAATATCTTTCTCTAGCATCCTTGGAAATATGCATAGTGTCGATTCTCTTATTAAGATATTTAGAAAATATTCAGTCAATACTATTTATCATGCAGCAGCATACAAACATGTTCCACTAGTCGAGGATAATCAGATTGAAGGCGTTCAAAACAATATTTTTGGTTCGTTAAATATTTTGAAGGCTTCAATCATATCTAAAATTGAGAATTTTGTTTTAATATCGACTGATAAAGCTGTCAATCCAACAAGTATGATGGGTGCTACAAAAAGATTTGTTGAGATAGTAATCCAGTCACTAGCTGATGTAAGGGAAAGTAAATCGCCAGAATTTAATTTTTTTCACACAGACTTAGAGGTTAAGGAAACTCTATTCTCAATTGTAAGGTTTGGCAATGTGCTTAATTCATCAGGCTCAGTCGTTCCGTTATTTAAGGAACAGATTGAAAATGGAGGCCCTATAACTGTAACTGATCCTAATATCATACGATATTTTATGAGTATCAGCGAAGCAGTTGAACTGGTTATTCAAGCTGGCGCAATGTCAGAAGGTGGGGATATATTTATTTTGGACATGGGTGAGCCAATAACCATAGCAGATCTTGCAAGAAAAATGATTAAGTTATCAGGGTTTGATTTGAAGGATGAGACCGATTCAGAAAAATCAATCGAGATAGTGTATACAGGCTTAAGACCGGGAGAGAAACTCTACGAAGATTTACATATTGATCCCGTTAGAGAGGAAACTCTTCATCCAAAAATCTTTAAAACAACACAAGAATTTTTAGCTATTGAAGAGATTAATAAATTCTTAGATATGCTTGATAAGGCATCTAAAGATGATAATCCTGATCGTATATATGAGATACTCAAACAGGCGATTCCAGAATATAAACCAAATATTTAATTACCTTAAGTTACAAGTCACTCAGTAGTTTATTTAGATTATTTCTATTTCTTTCGATACTGATGGCAATAGCAGATGGGTAAGGGTTTGAATCTGCATAGTCATTGATGAGTACTCGCTGAGAATGGAAACAATTCATAACAATTGAATGCCAGCTAATACCATTTTCTTCTAAGGAGGATTCTAGCTTTTCTCTCTGTGATTCAGGCCTTGCAGTACAAAAGATGATCTGCCCACCTTTCTTGGAAATATCTTGAAGAAATTTAATATTTTCTTCTATAGGGATATCTTCGGTATTCCAATTAATAGATCCAAACTCTCCTTTGTTTTTAAATACCACGCCATCTATATCAACAAAGTAGCATTTATGCTTCCTTCTCATATCAAGCCACTCAGTCAATGTACCCCAATCATCAAAGTTATCAGTCTCATTGTAATCAAAGAACTCCTCTTGACCTATGAGGTAAGAAACAATGTGGCTTAGCCAAAATTCATCTTGCTCATCTTGAGATCCAATTCTTTTTAGCTGCTTGCTGGCATCAACGAATAATTCTGCTGATCGGAATCCATACACACCCAAGTTTATAATATTAGAAGAAACTGATTTTTCGATAATATCTATGATCATATTCTGTTCATTTAGTATCAGAAAACTCTTGCCGGGAACATTTGTTACCTGAGTATTTTTTCGTAAGTCAGCGCCGACTAAAAAATTAGTAAAACTTTCAATCTCAATTGAGACCCTGCAATCAGAATCTTTCGCAATAAAAGGACCTGAAACATCCATGCTTTCGATTGTTTGCAATACTGTATCACTTTGGGATTTTGTATAGTCATCAAGTACGCATATCTCCACCTTATCGCCAAATGCTTGTCTTATGATTAGGTCGGCTTCATATTTTTCTATTTGTTCCTGAACAATTGTTATTATTGTTCTATCAAGACCATTAATTGTTAATGCATCCACCACCTTTTCTAACATAAGGTCTCCGTCAGGGTGGGTTAGTAACCATTTGGGTCTTAAGTTTGGATAACGACTAGAGCGGCCAGCGCATGGAATTATTAATGTACTCATAAAAATTACCTTTTTTTACTTCAGTTGTTAGTTTAAATAGTGATCTTTCGATATATTCATATATCTTTTTGTCATTGGTGTAAGGGATTATTCTCAATAAATCCAACAAAAGATAGGCATGAATCTGCTCCCAAAGATCTGTCTTTCTAATTCTATTATTAATCTTTATGCAGAAAACGTCTTTAAAAAAATGCATCTTAATTTTTTCAGTTTCAGTTATTTGATTCGAAATAATTTTTTCCCTAAAAGACCACCCAACGATGAGATCCTGAAGCATCTTGCTAATATCAGAAACCCATGTATCAATGAAGGTATCCAAGAAATCAATTAAATAGATTCCATCACTTCCAATCAGAATATTTTCGAATGTTAAATCACCATGACAAGGACTTGATTCCAAGTTATTCCATTTGAAATTATTTAAATAACAGAATGTTTGCTCTAATTTATTCCTTCTACTGATAGTTAAAGATTTTTCAATATTAGATAATTTTTTGTGAACTAGTTCATGCTTATCAAGCTTATTCATCGTATCTGATGATGATATATTTTCTTCGATATATGAAATTACATTATCAGTGATTTTCTCGATTTCTCTTGGCGTCATAGTTTTAACAGATTTTGATAGCGTCATTCCCCTAATATATTGCATATCAAAGTAGTAAATACCGTCAATCTCCCCAGAAGAATTAACATCTGGAGACTTGAAGATTTTACTATTAAAATTATGCTGCTTATCAGCTTGAGATTTTAGTCTTTTGTTATATTCGCTATCCTTCGAGAATTTTCTGACTCCATCGATATGATCAGAGCCTTTCTTCTTGAGCAATAAAAGTTTGCATCCAGAGTGACCCACTAGCAAGTTATCTTTCATTACTCAGATGCCTTATTTACATTTAAATATTTTAGAAGAGTCTTTTTAAGCATGATTTATGATTGTGAGAGTTAAATCACTTCTCTTCTCAGCTCGCCATTTTCTGATCTGCTCCATTTTTCCTGAGATCTTAAGGTATCCCATAAATGATCATCTCCATAAAACATGCGAAGCCAGTCAGAAAAATCAATGAGCCTATGAGAAATCTGTTCATAAGTTCTTCCATACTTATATTCGCTTTCTCTATTATACTTATTCCAATACATATCTAATGAATTGCTGTCAGTTATAAGAAAATACTTTCCAAGGATTTCCCAATAACTATCCAAACTCCAGTTAAGCTTCAAGCCTATTTCTTTTAAATATGAACTCATGAGATACACCTCAGCACCAACAAGTGTTTGAGATATAATAGGTGGAATAGGTTCATCATCACTGCTTCTAAATTTTTGTATGCCTGTACTATAGTTTTCGGCATTCCAGTATCTTTTAAAATCATTGATTTCAGCAAACATCATCATATCTGTTAAGCCGTAGACTCTATATTTTGAAGTAGCAAAGCTTGACGAGATAATTCTTTTATTTTGAATGGAATCATCAATTACCGGATAAGAATCGATCAGATTAAAGAAAAAACTGAATAACTCAGGTTTATAGAATCTTTGGTCAGTTCTTGTTTTGAAACAGTAATCAATATCATATTTTGAAATTGCTTTTATACCTTCTTTTACAGATATCATTTGTAAGTCAACATTCTTCCATGAGCTATTTTTAAGTGACTTAAATTCAGGTTTTTTTGAAGTAATAACATTAATGCCAAAACCTTTGATTTGATCAATTGATGTAGCATCTTCGTCCTCCCATGTTGAAAGCACTAGAGGTACTTCAGGATAAAGTTTTTTATATATTTTGATTGTCTCTATTGTGAAATTATCTTTATGATCAATTGGGCCTTGCATTAATATTCCTGATTTTCGAGATTCCATTCCTGATGATTTAATATGTAAATCATTACTAAATCTGGGTCTTAGATGAAAGGTTATAATTTGTGTTTTGAACAACCTTTCTAGCAATTTAGATAGATATTTTAGAAATCTATTCAATAACTTAATACCTAGACTACGATCTATGGTAGCGGAAATTAATCGTTGATAAATTGACTTATTGCTAATCCCAAAGGACTTATTAATTTTTCCCATTATTTTTTTAGGCTTATTAATGAGTACTTATTATATATTTTTTGTAAAGATTTATGCATGGTAGGTATTAGTAATCAATCATATTCTTATGATTATGACCACTTGAGTATCTCAGGATCTATGCTCTTAGAGAAATAATTTATTGAGAAATTTAGAAAATTATCAGAATAAAGTTATTGTAGTTCTTTTATCAAATTAGCCCATGCATTTCTCCATTCTTCTGAGATCATTGCATAATGGCTCCGATAGAGGTTTATAGCCTCTCTTGTTTCGTTATCATTCCACCAATCTTCTATTTCATCTGAAATGGAATTAATAAAATTAGCAGCTGATTTTCCATCAGGGTGAAAAACTCTTGCTTTTTGGAGAATGTCTAAGATATCTTCACCATCTTCTGTAAATAGCCAAGATCTCCTATCCCAAAATAATATTGAGGGAATATTTGCTGATATTGATATATCAAAAGTTGTTCCAGGATGATCAATAACCACACATCTTGCTGAAAGTAATTTTTGATCAAAATCATTTTCTATGAATTTTAATGAAGGTATTTCATTTCTTAGAAAATCCTTTTCTGGATAGCTGTCAATCTCGCTAAAATATGGTCTATACGAGAGCTTATCTCTATTTTTTAAGCCCAAAGATTTTATAAATCTAACCTTCTCACTTCTGTATAGATTGCACTGCTCAGTTTGAATCCTAGATGCCAATCTATCATTTACAAGTCTTGCTTGCGTACCAACCAAAATTAAGTCTTCAGTTACATTATTTCTTAATCCAATTCTTTTACTTAGTTGTGGAGATGGAAGTGGAATTGCATTGACTTGATAATTAGCATGCTTTGTCCAACCCCAAGTCAAAAAGTAGTCAGCATTCTTGTATTCAATCATTGCCATGGCAGGAAATGATCTTGATATTCCATAAGAAAGACCGCCATGTTGAGAAATCAACAGCTTTCCTTTTCTTTGCTCTTTGTATTGTGCTAGAAAAAATCTTTGTGAGTCAATCCCACCCATTATTGCTCCAATTAAAAGCAATTTATTTCTTTTGCTCAGAAGCAGTAACTTTCTCTTGGCATTCTTTTCATTCATTTCAAAATCAGTTTTAAATGACAGGGGTAAAAACTGGAATAAAACTGTTTCAATGAAATCTTCAAAATCTTTATGCTTTGTTTTAAATGGAATTTGTTCTTTTGAATCTTTTTTATTGATTGAATTTTCTAGAAAACTTATATTTTTTCTTTTTAACTCTGTTGCTATAGAAATAATATCGATAGTATTAATACCCTTTATTCCATCAATATATAGTCCAGTTAAATTAGCTAGCAATATCCGATTTAAATGACCTAGATTTCTTTTAAATTCATTGAAAACATTGTGTCTTTCTATTTTTTTTGAATGATTTGTTCTGATTTTATTTTCTGAATCAGGCAGATTGCTTATTGCAAATTTTTCTGGCCTGAGGAATTCTATAAGCAAGGAATAACTGAAATGCTGTCCGGTCTCATTGAGAAGAAAGTTATAAAAATCTCTACTATTTTGAAATTCATGCTGGTAGCAATCTTTGAGAATTGATACCGAATATTCTTCATCTGAAAAATTTTTCAATTGTTTATAGCGGATGAAAAAAATCTCTAAAGATCTAATGATCCATGGCATTAGAAGAATTCTCCAATAACCCACTGAATTTTCTCTTTTGTGAATTTTATTGAGTTTTTCAGAATATTTTAAGAGAAGATTCTCAGCGAAACCCCTAATATAAAATGAGGCATCTTCAAATTCTTTTGCATCAATGAATAATTCATCAAATTTATGAGAGTTCCAATATTTTTCTTTTTCAGCAAGATCTCTGAAGCACCAGGGCCCCAGAAAAATACTATCCTTGTCTTCAGGCTCAAACTCATCAAGATTGGTTAGAATTAATTTCTTCATCGGCTATCCGCACTTAACTGATCACAAAAATCTAAGATTAACCTTCTTTGAAGATCTTTACAGATTTTCGAAAATAGAAAAATATTCTTCATGATTTTCATATTATATATTTATCTCAAACTTAATATGAAAATAAGCCATTTATGTATTAAAGTAATATAGATCTCTAAACTATTCGTCGAAAATGAATTTGAATATTCTTTACAACAGTTAATAAATTGATTTTTTTGGGGAGGATATACATGTTTAAAAAGATTGAAATCTGGATACTGTACCTGACGATAATTATTTCTATTTTTTTGGTGCTTGGATATGGAGTCCTGGTAAGGCAAGGTATCGAAGGTACAACTAGTACAGGAAATTTTTCAATTAAGTTTCTGACTGATCCCGCAGTTTACATTGCGAGGTTACCTGAGAGATTCTTAAAGAATATTGGTAATGATCAAAGAGTTAATGATCCATGGGATAATCAGAGATATTTTTGGCAAAATAAAACAGCGTTTACAGGTGACCCACTAGATAATGAAACTTATTTATTGCTTTCACGTTATGAGGAAAGCTTAGGAGAATTCATAGTCGAATTAATTGATTTGAGAACGTTTAAGGTTGAGCATACTTGGAATCCTGATATCAAATTAATTAATTCTATGGTTGATACTTCAAACCCTGAATTCGCATTGCTGAATGTGGATAGAACTGAAGATAGATATAGAATATGGCATCCTTATTTAAATCCAGATGGTAGCCTTATTTTTCATGGAGCCGCAACTCCTCTGATTAAGATTGGCTATTGTGGAGAGCTATTATGGCAAAATCAGGAGGAGAGATTTCATCATGCAATAGAAGTAAATTCAGATGGTGATATTTGGGTCGCTTCTCATATGTATCCATATGGTTCAATGGAGAAATATGTTGGAAATGAAGTTGAAAGTTACCTTGATGATGCGGTGACAAAGGTTTCACAAGATGGAAAGATTATCTATACAAAGTCTGTTAGTGAATTATTTATTGAAAATGGCCTCAAGAATCGTCTTTTCAATTCTCCCCCAAGATCTGATCCAATTCATCTGAATGATATAGAGGAAGTTGAAGAAGATGGGGAGTATTGGAAAAAAGGAGACATATTTTTATCTCTAAGAAATCAGTCAATGATTCTTCTATATCGTCCTTCTACAAATAAAATATTATGGATTGGAGAAGGCCCCTTCTTTGCTCAGCATGATGTAGACATTCTAAATGATCATCAAATTTCGATTTATAATAATAATTTTCTTGAAACCAATCTAGGTTGGGATACAGGTTTTGCAGATGGTTATAATGAAATGATTATCTATGATTTCTCAACGGATGAGTTCTCAAATTATCTTGAGGAGGCTGTTGCAGATCAAGAAATAATAACAGCTAATCAAGGACTAGCTCAAATTTTGAGTAATGGGGATCTCTATATGGAGGAGACATATTATTCTAGAGCCCTCTATTTTAATGCTGATGGAGCATTGAAATGGGAGTATGTTAATATAACGCCTGAAGGTAATGTTTACCCAATAGCTTGGACCAGAATACTATTTGAGGCTGAAGATATTGCTATGATCAAAGAATTAATCCGGAGTAAAACTTGTGATAATTAATAACCATAGAATCTTTTTTTTAATCGCAACATCTTTATTTTTTTCTAATCCTAGCTTCGCATATATTGGGCCTGGAATGGCTGGCGGTGTTTTAGCAGCAATCATAGGGGTAATTGTTTCTCTTTTTTTGGCATTTTTCGGTGTTCTATATTTCCCGATTAAAAGAGCATTACAAAAACGAAAGAATAGAAAGAATGATCGACACAAAGAACGAGATTAATAAGCGAGTATAACTCTGACTGAATATATAATACTGCTTATTATCTGTGTAGTAAGCTTAGAGATACTTATAAGATCAGATTGTTTAGAAGCAATTAAGAAAACATTGAGATTAATGAGATCATCTCAAACTGTTATTCTATCATCCAGGATAAGCGATCACTGGAAAGAAAAGGCTATATTGGCTTACTCATTACTTATTCTTAAGAATTCATTAAAATTGATAATAATTATTCTACTAATCGCAGCAATATTTTTCGCAGCAACATTTTTTTCAGAACCAATCTTGAATTATATACTTACACTTAGAGGGATGTTTGAAGCTATTATAATAGCCAGCATATATATTTTAGTTCGCAGAAAGTTGAATGAATAACTATTCTAGTCTTCAGATGTTATTGCATCGTATAAGCTTGTCTTCAAATCTTATTAGAGAAGTGAGCCATGATATTGAGAGAACTTTATTCTTAAGTCAAAAATATGATGCAAGAGATAATCATGTCTTCGTGATGGGTCTTGCAAGATCTGGAACAACAATCTTACTTAGGGCTATTTATTCATCTAATGAATTTGCATCATTATCGTATTCAGATATGCCATTTATACTCGCACCTAATCTCTGGAGTAAGTTAAATCATAAAAATGAGCATGATGAAGAGCATGAAAGAGCTCATGGCGATGGAATAAGGATATCTAATGAATCGCCTGAAGCGTTCGAGGAGGTTTTCTGGAAAACATTTCGTGGAGAAGAATTAAAAGTAAAATTTGAAGATTACATAGGTCTAATACTCAAAAAATATCAAAAAGAAAGATATTTGAGTAAAAATAATCAGAATGTAAGAAGGGTTAAAAAACTTATTAAGCTTTTACCTAATTCAAGAATATTAATTCCGTTTAGAAGTCCATTACAGCATTCTTACTCTCTTCTAAATCAGCACCAGAAATTCTCAAAAATGCAGAAAGCTGATAACTTCATCAGGGATTATATGGACTGGATAGGCCACAGTGAATTTGGACTGAGCTATAAACCATTAAAAACCAAAAATATAGCTTTTGATGATCCAAATTCAATAAATCACTGGCTTGAGCAGTGGTATTCTGTCTATTTAGATTTAATTTCAGAATTTGATGGTCAAAACAATATTTTTTTTATTTGTTATGAAACATTATGTTCAGATAGTAGTTTATGGGATAAAATTCAGAACGCTATAGAAATAGAAAATAAAGTAAATTTTGATTTTCTTGAATCTCATAAAGAAATTAGTATTGAGTTTGATAAAAATCTATTTAATGAAAGCTTAAATTTATATTCAGACTTGAAAGTTCATAGAAATAGTCTCTGAAAAGATTGTAAGGTTTTTTGTGTTAAGTCTATTTCTCATTTTAATTTATTAATATTGGTGAGTATTAATCTTTTCATATTTCATGTTTGATATTTAGATTGATTTATCTAATAGATTTCAGTCTTGTTTGTTTTTATCTAATTTCTTAAAAATATTTAGAGTATCTGAATATTTTTCATTTGTTACAAGGAAGCTTTTATTCAAATAACTAGATTTTGTATTGTACGTTATAGTTCCTGATGATGAAAAAACATTTGCACCTGAATAAATTGCAACCGCATGACCAGCAGCAGTATCCCATTCTGATGTAGGGCCTAACCTTGGATAGATATCAGCTTTATTTTCAGCCACCATACATAATTTTATTGAACTGCCTGATTTTACAATTTCATGTTTGCCTATAAGTGATAAGAACTCATTGGTTTTTTCATTAATATGAGAACGACTTACAACTATTCTAGGATAAGACTGATTTGGAGTTGAATTAGCATCTAATTTATTTTTTCTTCCAGATTGATCAATCCGATAAGAGCCTGTGAATAAAGAGCCAAAAAAAATCAACCTGCTTATTGGACTGTATACTACCCCAATTGCAGGCTTATTATTAATTATCAATGCAATATTTGTAGTGAATTCACCATTCTTATTGAGAAACTCCTTTGTCCCATCTAAAGGGTCAATTAGCCAATAAATCTCCCATTTCGATCTAATCGAAAATGAAATATCTGAAGACTCCTCTGAGATAATGGGGATTTTTGGAGTAATTTTTCTCAGCGAATTTTTGATTATCCTATTTGATTCGATATCAGCTTTAGTGACCGGTGATCCATCTATTTTAATATCAACACTATGATCAGACTCATAGTGCTCCATTATACTTTCGCCAGCAGCAATTGAAATCTCTATTAGATCTGGAATAATACTTTCATTAATATTTTGATTATTAATATCCATAATTTACTTCTCTATAATGAAAACACATTTTGTAAATGATCAACAAGAGGCCTGCTCAGTATGTATCAAATTCATATTTGACAAGTTAGAGAAGACAAATTCTAAAGTTAATATAGCACTTACTGGAGGAAGGTATGGAGAGTTTTTTATTGCTGAATTTTTTAATAAATCTCCCCCTTTAAATAAATTAAGATTTTTCCAAACAGACGAAAGATTTGTTTCTCTCAATAGCCCGGAATCAATACAATCAATGATTGTGAAACATTTACAATCCCAAAAAGACTTTGATAGTAACTTTTTTGATACCTCAAAAGATCCTAGCCAGTCTGCAGAAGATATGAAAAATAAGTTAAACGAATTAAAACTAAATTCATTTGATATAACTATTCTTAGTTTAGGCGAAGATGGACACCTTGCAGGAAATTTTCCAAATTCTGAAAATTTAGAATCTATAATTACTTATACTAACCACGCGCCTAAAATGCCAAGAAAGAGGATCAGTTTCTCTATTGAGTGGTTATTTAGATCTAAGTATGTTTTCATTTTGGCTATCGGTAATGAAAAATTGTTAGCACTAAACAATCTTCTTTCAGGCAGGGGAATGTTTCCACTTCTAGATTTATCATCTGAGAATATTTTCTTAATAAGAACTTAAAATATTTTCTATTTATATTTCCCCCCAAAAAAGCTTTCAAGTTTATGATGCAAACTAATTTTATGACTGAGATAATTATTAAATGAAGATTTCTATAATTGGACTTGGTTACGTTGGCTTACCGCTTGCTGTTGAGTTTTCAAAAACCTATGAGACGGTAGGCTTTGACCTTAATTCAAAAAGAGTTAGGGAGATAAAAGGCTCGAAGGATATTAATGGCGACATAGAAAAAGAAGTACTTTCTAAGCTAGACGCAACAATTACTGATTCAGATCAAAACCTAGCTAATTCAGACTTTTTTATTGTTACTGTCCCAACTCCGATCGATGATGATAATAAACCCGATATGTCTCTATTAGAAGACGCATGTAAAACGGTAGGGAAATTTTTAAAAGAGGGCAATGTCGTTATTTTTGAGTCAACTGTCTACCCAGGAACAACAGAGGAAATTTGTGTCCCTATTCTTGAGAGTGTATCAGGTCTCAAATATATAAATGAAAATAATAAGGATAGCCTTTCTTCTAGTGGGTTCTTCTGTGGATATAGTCCTGAGAGGATCAATCCTGGAGATAAAGCTCACTACTTGACAAATATCTTAAAGATCACTTCTGGATCAACAACTGAGATTGCAATAAAAATAGACAACCTATATAAATCAATCATCAAAGCTGGCACTTATCTAGCACAAAGCATTAAAGTAGCTGAAGCTGCAAAGATAATTGAAAATACACAAAGAGATGTAAACATTGCTTTAGTCAATGAGTTATCAATTATTTTTGAAAAAATGGATATTGAGACAAAACAAGTTCTTGATGCAGCAGAAACAAAATGGAACTTTAATAGATTTGATCCTGGACTCGTTGGCGGACATTGCATAGGCGTCGATCCTTACTATCTTGCATATAAATCAATACAGATAGGACATATACCTGAAATGATATTATCTGGAAGAAAAATTAATGATGGAATGCCAAAAGTAATTGCAGAGAAGATAAATCTTTTAGTTCAAGAACAACAAAAGGAGATTTCTCAAAGCAATATTTTAATAATGGGATTGGCCTTTAAAAAAGACTGTAGGGATCTCAGAAATTCAAAGGTATTTGATTTGGCAAAGATATTGAAAGATTACGGTTATAGTGTAGAAGTTTTCGATCCAGTTATTAATAAAGACGAATTAGGGTCAAATGATTCGTTTAAATTGACAGAGAAACCAAAAGAAAAGTTTTTTGATGTAGTAATTATAGCTGTGGATCATTCAATATTCTTAGAAATGAGTATTGATGAAATAAAAAAGTTCGGTGATGGTAAATTAATAATATTTGATGTGAAGTCACTCTTTCCAGGAGATCAGACCACAGCAAGACTCTAAATTAATATTTAAAAAATAAAACTTGCAATAGAGAGTAATTTTAAGAGAAAATATATTTATCTACTTGTCTAGTCAGTATTAGACTGCACTGAGAGACACATGCAAACTACCAAAAAACCACGAACTTATCATGAGTATTGTTTCAACGACAGATGAAAAATTTAATGAAGATGTTTTGCACGCAGAACTTCCTGTGCTCATTGACTTTTGGGCAGAATGGTGTGGACCATGTAAGATGATTGGGCCAATTCTAGAAGAACTAGCATCAGAAATGGAAGATAAAGTTAAAATTGTTAAAGTTGATGTAGATAACAACAGTCAAACTGCGGTAAATTACGCAATTAGAAGCATTCCAACATTAATTATAATCAAGGACGGAGAAGTCTCAGCACAACATATTGGTGCAGCATCAAAATCACAATTAGAAGATTTCATTAATCAAAATATTTAATTTATGCCATCAAACGGAAGAAAAAGAAAAAGGGGATCTGGTCATAAGAAAGATTTTCGTGAAAGAGCAGCTACATTCACAGCTGAGGATATTATTTCAAAATCAGAATTAGAAGGTGAAGATGTACTAAGTTTGCCTGAATTAAGAAATCAATCGATTACACAGATACAATCTACTGCAGAACAGATGGGCATTGAGAATATATCTAGAGCCAGACGGCAGGATATAACATTTTCCATTCTAAAGGCTCACGCTGCTGAAGATAAAAGAATTTTTGGAGAGGGTGTACTAGAAATCCTTCAGGATGGTTTTGGGTTCTTAAGATCGGCAGATACCTCATATATAGCTGGCCCAGATGATGTCTATGTTTCTCCAACTCAAATAAGAAAATTCAATCTAAGAACAGGTGATACCATCTCAGGTTCTGTGAGACCACCTAAGGATAATGAACGTTATTTCGCTCTCTTAAAGGTCTCAGAAATTAATTTTGAAGATCCGGAAAATGTAAGGACAAAAGCATTATTTGAGAATCTAACTCCATACTTTCCAGAAGAAAGACTTAAACTTGAGCAGGGCAGTGGGAGTGTTGAGGATCTTACAGCTCGAATCATTGACTTAGCATCACCAATTGGTAAAGGTCAAAGAGGTCTAATTGTATCTCCACCTAAAGCAGGTAAAACAATCTTACTCCAAAATATTGCCTCATCTATCACAACAAATTATCCAGATGTTCATTTAATTGTATTACTGATTGATGAAAGACCAGAAGAAGTTACAGATATGATCAGAACGGTCAGGGGTGAAGTTGTTTCAAGTACATTTGATGAGCCAGCCTCTAGACATGTTCAGGTTGCTGACATGGTACTCGAGAAAGCGAAAAGACTATCGGAGCATAAAAAAGATGTAGTTATTCTTTTAGATTCAATTACAAGATTAGCTAGAGCATACAATACTGTTGCACCAGCCTCGGGTAAAGTTCTTACAGGTGGTGTTGATGCTAATGCATTACAAAAACCAAAAAGATTTTTTGGTGCTGCTAGAAATTTAGAAGAAGGTGGAAGCTTGACAATTATAGCGACCGCACTTGTAGAGACCGGTTCCAGAATGGATGAGGTTATTTTTGAGGAGTTTAAAGGCACAGGCAATATGGAAATTGCTTTAGATAGAAGGATTGCTGATAAGCGCGTTTATCCTGCTGTTCATATAAATAAGTCAGGCACAAGACGTGAAGATCTACTTATGGATCCCGAAGAGTTGCAGAAGATGTGGGTTCTCAGGAAAGTTGTTCATGATATGGATGAAATTGCAGCAGTCGAGTTTCTTCTCAATAAAATGAAAGATACAAAGACAAACAATGAATTCTTTGAGTCTATGAAGAAATAAGTCTATTTCATCACTCTAAAACCGATATCCTTTCGGTAATACTTTCCATCCCAATGTATCTGCTCAACAGCAGTGTAAGCATTCTCATAAGATTCACTTAAGCCATTACCAAGGCCAGCTACACATAGAACTCTGCCGCCATTGGTAAGAACATTTCCACTCTCAAGGATCGTACCGGAATGAAATACTTTAATATCATCTTTTTCAGAAAGTGCATCTAGCCCAGAGATTTCTTTACCAGTTGCATATGATTCTGGATAACCTTTGCTAGACATTACGACTCCCAAAGCTGATTTTTTATCCCATTGAATTTCATAATTACTAATATCCCCAGAAAAGCACATTTGAATCATATCTATAAGGTCTGATTTTAGCCTTAACATTATTGGTTGAGTTTCTGGATCTCCAAATCTGCAATTATACTCTAACACCTTTGGGCTTAAATCAGAGTCGATCATGAGTCCAGCATAAAGGAATCCTCTGTAAGCAATTCCATCTTGAGAAAGACCTTTAACGGTTGGTTCAATAACTTTTTTCCTGATTATGATATCTAGTTCATCATTTACGAATGGAACAGGAGAATATGCTCCCATTCCTCCGGTATTGAGACCAACGTCTCCTTCTCCTATTGTTTTGTGATCCTGAGATGTTGCAAGTGGCAAATATTCGGTTCCGTCTACCATCACAATATAACTGAGTTCCTGACCTGTTAGAAATTCTTCAATTATGATTTTTTTACTGGCATCACCGTATTTTGTATCACTGATGAATTCATCAATAGTTTTAAAAGCAGTCTGATGGTCTTCTGCAATGACAACACCTTTGCCCGCCGCCAAACCATCAGCTTTAATAACTTGTGGTAACTCATTATCCTCAATGTATTTCTTAGCTTCATTTGCATCAGTAAAGCTCTCATAGCTTGCTGTTGGAATGTTATGTTTTTTCATAAAAGCTTTGGCAAAATCTTTTGAACCCTCAAGCTGCGCTCCGAGTGATTCAGGACCAAAACAGTTGATTCCAACTTTTTTGAATGCATCAGTAATGCCATTGACCAATGGGTCTTCTGGACCAACAATCACCAGATCAATATTCTCTTTCTTTGAAAAAGAAACCAAAGCATCAATATCAGAGGCACTGATATCTATATTCTCAGCTTTTGGTTCAAGTGAAGTACCTGCATTTCCAGGCGCTACAAAGATTTTTTCTACAAGATCAGATTGTGAAGCTTTCCAAGTAAAAGCATGTTCTCTTCCGCCGCTACCAACAATTAGAACATTTATCATAATTAATGCCTAAAATGCCTCATACGAGTCATGACCATAGCAATATTTTGTTTGTTTGCTTCCTCAATGACTTCATTATCTTTGATTGAACCACCTGGCTGTATGATGCATGAAATTCCATTATCAGAAGCCATTTTAATGCTGTCACTGAACGGAAAGAAACCATCAGATGCCATGACAGAGTCTTTTGTATCTAGGTCGGCGGACGCTGCTTTTAAACTAGCAATTTTAGCACTATTAACTCGACTCATTTGCCCCGCACCTATGCCAATTGTTTGTTGATTTTTAGCAAAAATAATTGCGTTCGACTTAACATATTTACAGACTTTCCAAGCGAAAAGCAGATCTATGATTTGATCATCTGTTGGCTTTCTATCAGTGACATATTCTAAATTATCTTTATCTATGATTTTCCAATCATCCTCTTGAACCAAGAATCCACCATCTATTGCTTGGATTGAGAATGGCATTGTTGTTTTTTTAAATTTCTTTTTTGATATCACTCTTACATTCTTTCTCTCTCTTAAGACATTGAGCGCGCCTTCAGAAAAATGAGGAGCAATAAGAACTTCTACAAATTGATTCTCTATCAAGGCAGAAGCAAATGTTTCATTGACGGAATCATTTACTGCTATCACTCCACCAAATGCAGATTCAGGATCCGTTTCAAACGATTTTTCATACGCATTCTTTATATCTCTCCCAATCGCAACACCACAAGGATTGACATGCTTCACAATTACACAAGCAGGATCATCGAATTCCATGACGCAATTCATCGCAGTATTGGCATCGAGGAAATTGTTATAGGAAAGCTCTTTGCCTTGATGTATTTTGGCATTCGTTAGCCTATCTCTTTGTTTATGAGATACATATAACCCAGCCTTCTGATGTGGATTCTCTCCGTATCTCAGTGAAGAGATTTTCTTGAGGCCAAGCGGTATTTCTTCAGGAATTGATTCTTTATCAATCTTTTCTGAGAAATAATTATGGATTGCAGTGTCATACATTGCTGTTCTCTTGAAAGCCCTTACTGCTAGATTTTTTCTTGTCTCTTCTGATATTGAGCAATCATTAATTTCAAGCTCATTGATGAATGACTGGTAATCATCAGGATGCGTTAGGATGGCTTTATTATAGAAGTTTTTAGCCGATGCTCTTATCATGCTCGGACCGCCAATATCTATATTTTCAATAGCATCCACTTCACTGGCATTGTTTCCAGAAATGGTTTCTTCAAAAGGATAGAGATTAATCACCATGAGATCTAAATTAATCATCCCATGCTCTTTTTGAACATGATCATCAATACCGCTTCTATTCAAAATGCCACCATAGATTAAAGGGTTGAGCGTTTTTACACGACCATCCATTATTTCAGGAAAGTTTGTCATTTCTGAGACTTGAGTGACATTTATGCCGAGGGATTCAATGAATTTTGCAGTACCACCTGTTGAAAAGATGGAAACCTCATTTTGATCTAAACAAGTAACAAGTTCTTTTAAGCTGCTTTTATCTGAAACGCTGACTAGGGCATTCTTAATTTTTAATCTCCCATCCCCTGACATCGGTTTCTTTCCTAGATCAGTTTATATTGCTTCAGTTTTTTTCTAAGTGTGGATCTATTTATTCCAAGAACTTTCGAAGCTTCACTCTGATTATTATCTGTGTGCTTCATGACTTCTTTCATCAGGGGTCTTTCAATTTCTTTTAGAACCAGTTGATAAAGATCATTTGGTTTTTGGCCGTTTAGGGTCTTGAAATATTTTTTTAATGCTGTTTCAGCTGAATGACTTAAGGAACCGTTTAACTTCTGAATATTTTTGTTATTTTTCTTTTTCACGAAGAATAGTTTTCCTTGCAAACGAATGCTTATTTATTGAATTGGGTACCCTAAATTCTAGAGAATCCAGAAGTTAATACTATAGCATGCTGTGAGAAAAAAATGAGTGATAAGTGGTCTAAAGACCCAATCTTTTTTCGAGATAATGAATGTTTGTTCCACCTTCTTTAAAGGCATTATGTTGCATGATCTCTATTTGTAGATCTCTATTCGTTTTAATCCCTTCAACAATCATTTCAGAAAGAGCAATACCCATTCTAGTAATAGCAGACTCTCTTGTGTTGGCATAGGCAATGACTTTTGCAATCATAGAATCATAATAAGGTGGTATTTCGTATCCAGTATAAATATGACTATCAACCCTTATTCCAGGCCCACCTGGCGGATGCCATAAGTCAATCATTCCCGGTGATGGCATGAATGTTTTGGGATCCTCAGCATTGATCCTGCACTCAATGGCATGACCTTTTTCTACAATGTCTTCTTGTTTAACGGACAGAGGTAATCCCATGGCAATTTTGATTTGCTCTTTCACAATATCGATACCAGTAACCATTTCTGTGACCGGATGCTCAACCTGTAGTCTGGTATTCATCTCTATAAAGTAAAACTCTCCATTTTCATAGAGAAACTCAAGTGTTCCAGCTCCTCTGTAATCGATGTGCTTGCAAAAAGCGATGCATTTTTCGAACATGTCTTCTCTTAGCTTCTTTGGGATCTTTGGAGCAGGGGCTTCTTCTATAATTTTCTGATGGCTTCGCTGCATAGAACAATCTCTATCCCCCAAGCAAACTGCATTACCATGATGATCTGCAAGAACCTGAAACTCTATATGCCTTGGCTCTTCCAGTAACTTCTCTAAAAAGATCGTATCATCACCAAATGCAGCCTTTGACTCTGTTTTTGTTAGATCAATTGTATGTTGAAGTGCACCTTTTGTGTGTGCAACTCTCATCCCTTTGCCGCCACCTCCAGCGGCAGCTTTTAATAATACTGGATAACCAATTTGGTCAGCTAGCTTATGAACTTTCTCAATATCATCATCTAATTCTCCATCTGATCCAGGAATACACATGATGCCTACTTCAGATACAACCTCTTTTGCGCTGATCTTATTACCCATTAAATTGATGGTTTCAGATTTAGGACCTATAAAGATATAACCACTCTGTTCAACTTGCTCAGCAAAATCTCCATTCTCAGCCAAAAAGCCATAGCCCGGATGAATCGCCATGGCGTCTGTGACCTCAGCTGCACTGATTATTGATGGAATATTGAGATAGCTTTTTAGTGATTCTGGAGGTCCTATACATACCGATTCATCTGCAAGAAATACATGTTTTTGGCTATCGTCTGCAGTGGAGTGAACTGCTACTGTCTTTATGCCAAGCTCTCTACAGGCCCTTTGAATTCTGAGCGCAATTTCACCCCTATTTGCAATTAGGACTTTGTCTAGCATTCTTTAATTTTTACTGACTAAGAAGAGAACCTGGTCAAACTCAACGGGGTCTCCATTTTGAACCAGAATCCTCTCTATCGTTCCTGAGATATCTGTTTCAATTTTGTTCATCATCTTCATGGCTTCAATGATGCATAAAGTATCTCCTTCATTGATGGGATCACCAACTTTTACGAATGCCTCTGAATCTGGATCTGGTGATTGATAAAAAGTTCCTATCATTGGAGCCTTGATCTCATGAAAGCTATTATTATTTTTTGTTTGTGCATTTACATCTGCAGGTTCTGTTACAGATAATGCTTCTGCCTCTTGAGATGTCTCAATGGCTTTTACTTGTGGAGACCGTTTACCACCTTTTGTGATCCTGACCTTATCCTCACCTTCTGTGATTTCGATTTCTGATAGTCCAGATTCTTCAAGAAGTTCTATTAATTTTTTTACCTTTCTTAGATCCATATTTATTTCTTTATGATTTCAAGTACGGCTTTCAATGCAAGTTCGTAGCCTTCAAACCCCAGTCCTGAAATTACACCTTCTGCAATATCTGAAAAATAAGACTCTTTTCTGAATTCTTCTCTAGAGAAGATGTTGCTTATATGAACTTCAATGAAAGATATATTTGTTCCTAATATTGCATCTCTTATAGAAATACTTGTGTGTGTAAAAGCACCTGGATTGATTATTAAAAATAATGCACTATCAGCATTTTCATGAATCCAATCAACAATCTCACTTTCTGAATTGCTTTGAAATGAAAGTAATTGATACCCACTCTCATTAGCTATTACTGAAAGATCCTTCTCAATATCATCCAGGCTCTTTGAGCCATAAATCTCAGGCTCTCTATTCCCTAAGAGATTAAGATTGGGACCATTGATTAAAAGTATATTTTTCATATGTAATTAATTATTATATAGCAGCATGATAAATGCAAATAACAGCATTATATCGGCATTTAACAACAGAATGTATTATAACCTTATTTTTTTGAAACATATAATGTGATTAAGCCAAGTGCCATAGGCACGGTTCTTTCAACAATATCTCCGGGGGTATCTGGGAAGAGATGCAAAACTATAGTTAAGATAAATCCACAGAGTACAGATATCAATGCTGCTCTTCCTGGAACAGACCACCCAAAAACTTTTGATAAAACCATTGGCACAAAAGCTGCTCCTAATGCAGTCCATGCAAAAATAACTCTGTCAAAAATTGTATCTGGGGCAAAAAGTGAAAAAATTGTGGCCGCTATAACAACAAATATAATTGCCAGTCTGGCACTGTTGATATTCTTGTTCTTGCCATCATTCCAATCATTATCAACTGATGTCGAAACAGTCAGTAATTGGCTATCAGCTGTCGACATAATTGCAGATAAAACAGCAGCAGAAATTATGCCTGCGAAAATAGGACCAAATAATCTTTCACTAACAAAAAATAATACTGTTTCTGGATTTGATACTGTGGAGTACATCACTTTAGCTGTTAATCCCAAAAGAATCATTCCTGAGAAGATGATGAATGCCCAAAACATTGCAATATACTTCCCCCTCTTGATTGTATTTATATCTTTCGCAGCCATGAATCTATTCACTACAAAGGGTTGCCCAGGATAACCAAACCCTATGCTTATATTTCCTATAATAAATCCAATACCAAGCATGCCAGCATATACACCAGTCAAACTATTTTCTTCAGGTGTTCCAATTGTCTCCAATGCATGGTTCACTCCAGAAAAACCACCGGCGGCCATAAGAAGCAACAATGGAAGAATTATGGCAATACAGAACATCAGTACTGCTTGAATTGAGTCAGTCAAAGAAACCGCCCAAAATCCCCCAATAAATGTATAAATCAGTATTACCAGAGCACCTAGTATCACACTAGCACTTTGAGAAACGCCTAAGATTGTCGCAAATGTTGTTCCTGCTGCCTGAAATTGAGCAGCCACGTATAGAATTAGAGTGGATGTAATTATGATTGTGCTCAGTCGCATCAGCATTTTTTTATCACTTTCATTGAAGTCATGAAACAGCAGTTGAGGCAAGCTTACAGCACCTGTTTTTTTGCTTAGCTCCATGAGTTTCGGTGCTATCCATGTCCAACTGACAAAATAACCAAATAACACTCCAGGAAGAATCCAAACAGCACCTAAACCTACAGAGTATGCAAGGCCACTGACGCCTAATAATGTCCATGCCGAAGATGAGCTTGCAGAAGCACTCAGTGCTGCAACCCATGGACCTAGACCACGGTTACCGAGATAGAAGTCATCGTTGGTTTTATTCCTTTTGCTTGCTAGAAAACCTATTCCAATAAGTAAAATATTGTATACAACGACCGTTATGATCGTTTCCTGATTTGCCAATTATATTCCCCTTAATTATTCGGAAGTAGAACTACTTTACCATCCCTTTCCGCACCAGTTCTATCAATATGATCATAGGCTTTTAGATAATCTTCTATGCCATATGTTGCAGCTATCTTTGTCTGGAGCAAACTTTGATTTGCCATAATGGCTAAGTTTTGATGAATATCCTTAACTCGTTTCTTAGTTCTTGTCTCAAAACCATTTAAAGTAGACATGCCTCTAAGTGTTATTTTTTTTCTGAATAATGACCAAAAACTAATATGACACATTTCTTTGGTGACGGTTCCATAATTTATTATCAGCCCCCCATCTGCAATAGATCTTGCTAATTGCTCTGTAGCTGGCCCAGCAACGGCATCTATTCCAAGTTTAATATTTTTTGAACGGATACTTTCTAAGATTTTTTCATTTTCATGATCAGTGTCCAGAATGACCTCAGTAGCACCCAATGCAATAAGCTCAGGATAAAGCGATTCTCTTCTCACAATATTAAGAGTTTTGACACCTTCTTCTTTAGCCAGTGCAATTAGATATCTTCCCACATTTGAGTTTGCAGCATTCTGTATGATCCAATCACCTTCATTAAGCTTCAAATAGTCTCTCAAGAGAAAGTATGCTGTGAACCCATTTACTGTAATCAGCGCCAGTTGCTCATCTGGTGCATACGGTTCAGGAACTTTTGTCAATAAAGAAGCTGGAAGTTTAATTTGTTGAGTCATAGCACCCGTTCCCATTGGCAGTAAAACCTTATCCCCTTCCTTTAATTCTTTTGCTTCTGAGCCTAATTTTTTAACTGTACCTACACCTTCAAATCCCGGTATGCATGGAGCCTCTTTAAGTTTTTCCGTGCCTCTAGCAGTTAGACTGTCAGCAATATGCATACCAACGGCATCGACATGAATAACCGCTTCTTCCAAGCCTGGGGTCTCGTCCTCACATTCAACTAGTTTTAGCGAACTTTCTGGAGGACCATAATGAGTGAGTTTAAGTGCAAGGTAGCTCATTACTCTAATTTTAAAACCTCATCCATATCACTGTGCATCAATTCTGTATTTTTTGACCAGACTACCTCTCCTTTTTCATCAATAAGGATGGTGTAAGGGAGTGTCAATGCTTCATTGCCTAGGGTTTTCATTATGTCATATGCTTCTGATTGACCAATCATAATAGGAAAATCAATACCCAATTCAGCCACAAATTGTATTACTTTATCTTGTTTATCAATAGCGATCCCAACAACACTGAATTCAGATGGATCTTGAGAAAGATACACGCTATTGAGCATTGGCATCTCTTTTCTGCAAGGACGACACCAAGTTGCCCAAAAGTTTATCAGCGTTTTTTTGCCTCTCAATTCAGTGATCGAGATAGTCTCTCCATCCATATTTTCAAGAGTAAAATCTGACATAACTATTGTCTGGACTTCGGATTCTTGCGACTGAAAGACCACAATACTGATAATGGTAAATAGGCCAATTAAAATTAATAACTTCTTCATGTTTTCTTTCTTAAGTAGTCAATTTCTGCTTCCAAGATTTCTGCACTTACAACTCCAATTTTTCTTCTGCTTTTTTCCTCATTGCCATTTTCATTAAAAAAGAGAATCGTAGGAGGGCCAAAGATCGAGTATTCCTGTATAAGGAGCTGATCTTCATTTGAGTTATCAGTCAGATCAACTTTCAGTGCCTGAATTTTCTCAATCTTATTTTGCAACCCTTGATCGCTGAAAGTATTCTTTTCGAGCCCTCTGCAAGAGACGCACCAATCTGCAGTAAAGTAGACCAAAGTGGGTACGCCATCATTTAAAGCCTCTTTGAGTTTCATTTCGAGCTCATCTGAGCTTTCAATATCATAAAAACTCTCTGAAAACCGATCCATTCCTTTGTTTGCATCTGTATTGTAAACATTAAAGATCAATGCCGTAAAAATAAGAAATCCCAATGACAATTGAGCCAGTTTTCTATTAGGAACTGAGCTCATGAAATATTTTAAAAAATAAATGATCGAAACAGATGCCAATGCCAAATAGATCTGATTTATATAATTCTGATTAATAAATGGATTCATGATCCAAACAGCTAATCCGATCATGATGAAGCCAAATAGCTCCTTCACGACTTCAAGATACTTTCCAGATGTTGGCAACCATTTTGATGCAGTCAAGCCGATTACCATCAAAGGTATACCCAAGCCAATACTCAGAGCAGTAAGCGCTAAAATCCCGCGAAAAATATCACCGCTTTGCCCTATAACAATGAGTGTTGCGACCAA
>CEUN01029448.1_pt1 | contig 82755 bp, 81 predicted proteins | sample 361501 | NCBI WGS metagenome assembly CEUN01 (sample SAMEA2622801, study PRJEB7988) | marine metagenome | biome: marine biome (ENVO:00000447); feature: marine epipelagic mixed layer (ENVO:xxxxxxxxx); material: "saline water (ENVO:00002010), including plankton (ENVO:xxxxxxxx)" | depth 120 m | reverse complement strand
AAAGGCTTGCGGGAGCGTTAACCACTCCATATACTCCGCGCGCCTTGGATCTAGGGGGTACCCAAGCGGGGATTAATGATGGCGCTGAAAAAACGACCTTCGCTTCCGAAGAATTATAAGCCGACGGAAAAAGAAAACTTTATGAGCGCGCGTCAGCGCGAGTATTTTCGACGTAAATTACTAAGTTGGCGCGAAGAGTTGCTCAGTGGATCGAGTGAAACACTTAAAAATATGCAGGAAGAAAGCTTGGCCGAGCCTGATATGGCGGATAGAGCTTCACTGGAGACCGATCGTGCGCTCGAACTGCGGACAAGAGATCGTCAACGGAAACTAATCTCGAAGATCGACGAGGCTCTTGAGCGCATTGAGAGCGGCGAGTTTGGCTATTGTGAAGAAACTGGTGAGCCAATTTCACTGAAACGGTTAGAAGCCAGGCCGATAGCGACTTTGAGTGTCGAGGCGCAGGAACGCCACGAACGCATGGAGCGGACACGCCGAGACGATTAACTGTCTTACGATTTGCAGCTTTTTGTTATATAAAGGGGGCCGATGTCGCAAGACATCGGCCCCTTCTTAAGCAGTGACCGTCTTGGAGTTGGATGAGGAGGATGGAGACGACGGCCGCTGCAATTCCTTTTCTATTCGTGTGTGCCGGCGTGTTAAAATGGGAAAAGAACGTCGAAAATTTCTTGTCCGTAGCGCGGCCGTTGTACGTCTGTCAGGATTCCTCGTCCGCCATACGCAAGTCGTGCTTCAGCGACCTGTTCGTAGTTAATCGTATTGTTAGTCGTTATGTCTTGTGGCCGCACGATGCCAGTAATTGCCAGTTCGCGTACCTCTGCGTTTACGCGTGTTTCCTGACGCCCTTCAATCACAAGATTACCGTTTGACAGAACTTGCACAACAATCGCGGCAACTTTCGTAGTCACTTTGTCCGTTCGATCAATCTTACCATCTCCGAGTATTGACGAAGTGCTGTTTCCTGTGACGACGTTGGCGGAATTAACGGTCTCTGGAAATATAGCGTTTAAAGCTTGCTCGTATCCTAGGAACTGCGGAAGAGCCGCGCCTTCACTGTTGGTGCGCGATCGTTCAATCTTATTATCAAAATCGACAGTATCAGCAATTGCTACTGTCACTGTTAAAATGTCTCCGACTTGACTTGCGCGGAGGTCCTTGAAAAAGGCACGAGAACCGGCGCGCCAAAGTGAGTTTGGTGATTTAGCATATCGAATGGGCGCTGGCATCGGCATGGAAACTGGGCGATAGCCAGCCCGATGCTTCGGGTTTTGTACGCGTGATAGTTCCGGATTTTCGCCAACTTTCGATAGACGTTCCAACGTATTGCATCCACCTAACAGCGCCGCTGCCAACGCAAAGATTGCTAATTTACGAATGGATTTCATCTTGAACTTTTTCATCTTCTATTCCTAACGCAAAGCCAACTGCCCGAGTGGGCTGACAGTGACAGTGCCGGAATCCAGGACAGTGCCGTCGATGACTTTATGCGTTTTGGTATTCAAGATTCGGATATTGTCACCTTTCGATCCGTTTTGAAGCGCTTTCCCTTGTGCTGTCAGCATCATCCGTTCTGAACGAAAGACCATAGTCACTATCGATCCTTTTCCAACTAGCACGGGTCTGCGGATTTCGCTGCGTTTCACAGGGCGATCTGCGGATAGTGTCCGAAGTGGGCTCATTCCTATCAGTTCGGAGACGTCACGCAGACCATTCATATCTATTCTATCTGCCCTTCGCGTAACGAGCCGAATATCATGCGGTCTGATGATTTCCTTGCTCGACATGCGACGAATTAAAACGGGCACATCGATGATCCGATAGTACTTTCCAGTAACGGTAATTCGAGAGCCCCTATGCCTGCCTCCCGCACCTACCAAAATGGCGGAAAAGCGTTTGTTTTGGCGTTCAATTCTAAGCGTTTGGATTTCTAAAGTCGGCAGAGCCTCGCCAGGCAAGTGCATTTGCAAGAGACGGTTATCGAGGTCAATCTCGAATTTATCGGATTTTTCTAGCTCAGAACGAATGCCCGCTGCCAAGGTCTCCTGAATCTGTTCGGTTGAGATATAATGTGTAGCACGCTCGACTACTACATGGTCCATAGCACTTATCGGTTTCCAATTAAGTCGAAATGATTTTGCGGTTCGATAGAGCCATTTAGCATTTAAAACCATCCGCCGACCGGGATCGGGGGATTGCAACACCACTCGCTCACCGTGCCGACCAGCATCGTGAAAAAGGTCTGAAAGTTTTACAACATCATCTTTAACGACAGCCTGCTGTTTCAACGACGTGGCAAGACACTCGTTTGTTGCCGAATTCCCAATCAAGAGAACCACCCCAAACCCGAGTATTCCTAGCATGGTAATTATACTTCGGTTTTTCATAGCTGATTACCGAACATTTGACATAGTGGCCATCATTTGGTCCGAAGTCTCAATGACCTTGGAATTCATCTCATAAGCCCGCTGGGCTGTGATGAGATTGGTAATTTCCTCAACGACGTTGACATTTGAGGTTTCAAGAAAGCCCTGCTGAAGGCGACCAAAGCCAGCTGTATCTGGATTTCCAACAGTCGCACCGCCAGAAGCCGGTGTTTCGAGGAATAAGTTATCGCCGACAGCTAGGAGGCCGGCTTCGTTTGAGAAGGTGGCGAGGTTGAGTTGCCCAATATTCTGCGGTGCAACTTGACCATCAAGTTGAACAAGTACTTCTCCGCTGGGATTAACAGTTACGTCGATCGCGCCGTCTGGAATTGTTAGGCCCGGCAGGACCGTAAATCCATCAACTGTCACAATTTCGCCGTTCTGGCTCAGTTGGAACGCACCCGATCTCGTGTAACCTGTCTCACCGTCTGGTAACTGAACTTCAAAATATCCTTCACCATTGATCGCTAAATCAAGCGTGTTTTCTGTTAAGGATAGATTACCTTGTTCGGTAATTCGGTATACTGCGGCGGTCTTAACACCAAGGCCGATCTGAACACCGGCTGGCACGATGGTGCCAGCATCCGATGAATCCGAACCGACACGCCGTATGTTCTGATAAAGTAGATCCTGAAATTCCACTCTCCGGCGTTGGAATGCGGTGGTGTTCATGTTCGCGATATTGTGAGAAATAACCTCAACGTTGAGCTGCTGCGCCAGCATCCCGGTAGCGCCGATATTTAGGGATCTCATTGCTTACCTCCTCTATGTTGCGCTCGGACGGCGCGACAGTCGATTGATAGCCTTCATTTGCCGTTCGTGTTCTTGTTGGATTGAACGCCCAAGGCTTTGGTACTGACGGTGAATTTTGATCATCTCAGAAAGTTCAGCGATTGCCTTTACGTTGGATTTTTCCAGCATCCCTTGGGCAATATTCGGTTTTTCGACATCTTGGGGCTGCTGATCATCAGGCGTTTTATACAAGTTATTTGCGGTTCGCCGCAGCAACTGCTCATTTTCGAATTTTACCAATCCGAATTGTGCGATGGCACCGTTTTCAGCTGAAATCGTGCCGTCCGAGCTAATTTCGACTCGGCCACCAATGGGCGGGATGTTGATTTGATTACCACCATTATCAAGGACAGGATTTCCTTGACCCGTTACTAAACGATTTTCCGCATCTAATTGAAATCGACCATGACGAGTATATCGGTTTCCGAGTGGTGTTTCGATTGTGAAGAAACCCTCGCCAGAAATCGCAAGGTCGAAGGGGTTATCAGTTTTGACGAGCGGTCCTTCTGAAGTGTCGCGCATGGTGCCGATATCTTGCGTGAAGGATTGTTTCTCGGAATCCGATGGCTTTTGTAGATATTCAACGAAAATTAGTCTTTCGGCCTTATAAGCCGGTGTGTTCATATTCGCCATATTGTTGGCGACGATATCCATATGGCGTCGCAAACCTAATTGGCGTGATAATGCGATATAGGTTGGTGTCTCCATAACCTAGAATACCTTTCCTCACTTAAACTCATCCGAATGTAAGTTAAGCAGAATACATGCCATTCTGTTTTTTATTATTATTTCAATAACTTAATAAATTATGGGTAGTCCAATGACGTAATTAAATTTTTTGATATTTGATCAAACCAGGCAGGACTTTCCACAATGAGGCAAAAATTTTCGGGCAAATAAATTAGCTATACATATCATTTTTTTTGCCTTTTTTTGTTTTATTTATTACTGTTGTTCAAGTATTCCTTATGTGAAGATAAAGGTGATATTAGTTTCGGCGCTGGTTTAATATTACAGAGAAGTAGTAAATGGCCGATGAACTAGATGACGATGAACTAGGTGACGTTGATGAGGATGGGGCCGGCGGTGGATTGAGAAGAATCCTGATTATCGTTGGCGTCGTTGTACTACTTCTCGCCATTGGCGGCGCGGTGGCGTATTTCTTCGGAGTTTTTGACGATCTGCTCGGCCCTTCAGAAGAGGAATTACAATCAGAGGAGCAGCAAACAGACACCTTAGGCCATTTCTTCGAACTGGAGGAAATGCTGGTGAGTTTGGGGCGTACTGGCCGAAAATCGAGTTTTCTTAAATTGCGTATCAGTCTTGAACTTGAAAGAAAAGAGGATGAGGCTCGCATTCAGGCGGTTATGCCACGTATTGTTGATAGCTTTCAGGTTTTCTTGCGGGGATTGCGGATAGAGGAGTTACAAGGGTCGCACGGTTTATATCGAGTGAAGGAGGAGCTGTTGTTCCGCGCGAACGTGGCGGCAAGTCCAGGTAAAGTCAAAGATGTTTTGTTCAAAGAAATGTTGGTGCAATAGTGTTGGTGACTGAGCCCACCGGGTATCGCCATGATGATAGATGATGAAGACGAAGATTTAGCTGAAGACAGGGCCTCGACAGGGCAAGAGTCCAGCGATGACGATGGCGGTGAGGAACAAGTCGACAACCTCGATGCTGAATGGGCCGCCACTGCTGGTGGCGCTGCCGACGATAGTGGTTCCGAAAATTCTCGCGTTCTCGATCAGTCAGAAATTGACAGCCTGCTCGGTATTCAAGAAGGTGAAGAATCTGAAACGGAACGTTCTGGTATTGAGGCCATCATTGACAGTGGAATGGTGTCTTATGAACGACTTCCGATGTTGGAGGTGGTTTTCGACCGGCTCGTCAGAATGATGTCAACCTCTCTTCGTAATTTTACTTCGGACAATGTTGAAGTTAGTCTGGATGACATTGCATCTATCCGCTTTGGCGATTATTTAAATTCCACTCCGCTGCCAGCGATGTTAACGGTATTCAAGGTAGAAGAATGGGATAATTTCGGCCTAATCACGGTTGATAGTTCTCTAATATACTCAATTGTGGATGTGTTGCTTGGCGGACGTCGCGGGACGTCGGCGATGCGGATAGAAGGCCGACCGTATACTACGATTGAAAGAAATTTAGTCGAGCGGCTTATTAATGTTGTCTTGACCGATCTCGGGGGTGCTTTCGATCCATTGGCCTCGGTCACATTCCGCTTTGACCGTCTGGAAACCAATCCTCGGTTCGCAACTATCGCCCGTCCTGCAAATGCGGCGATTGTTGCCCGTTTTCGGATTGATATGGAGGATCGTGGCGGCTGCTTGGAGTTATTATTACCCTACGCAACGTTAGAACCTGTTCGTGAACTACTTTTACAGATGTTCATGGGCGAAAAATTTGGCAGAGATTCTATATGGGAGAACCACCTTGCCACCGAACTCTGGTTTACTGATGTGGAGCTGGATGCGGTTCTCGATGAGGTGACGGTGTCACTGAAGGATGTCTTGAATTGGGAAGTGGGTTCCCGCTTGGAGTTACAGGTTACACCTGATACGACTGTCGACTTGCGTTGCGGTGAAAATTCAATGTTTAGAGGTCGTATGGGACGCAAAGGCGGGGCGATTGCGGTCCGCATTGATCAAAAATTGGACCGCGCTCAAGCGGAGTAACTGAGGTCGTTCGAATGCTGTCTCCCGAGTTTTCGTTTTTTTTGGAGTTATTTGGCGCGATGTTATTAGTCGTAATGATCGTGTATGCGTTCAGGCTGAACCGTCGTTTGTCTACACTCCAAGAAGATAAAGCAGAGTTTGAACGATTGTTGGTTAGTTTTACGGAATCAACAAACCACGCCGAGACAAGCGTCGCGCGATTAAAGGTTAGCGCTACCGATACGGCGCAATCTTTGCAAGAAAGTGTTACCCGTGCGAATGCATTACGCGATGATTTGGGTTTTTTGGTCGAACGGGCGGACGAGCTGGCAAGTCGTCTTGAGACTGGAATTCGAGAAGCTCGCCCGGAACATGGCCAACGCGCAACGTTGAGGGACTCACAGATGAGTGATGAGATGGTGACTGAAGATTCTAATCAATCAAAAGAAGAGAATGAAGAAGATGCTACCCAGAGGAAGACTAAGTCTGATCTCTTGAGGGCATTGGAAGGGATGCGTTAAGGGATGAAGGGTCGTGTAAGAGTTCTGCCATTAATGATCATCGTCATGTTTCTTATGTTTTCAGAAAAGGCGTTTAATATTTGGCAAGGTGCTTCAGACTTTGATTTTAGAGGTGGAATTGAAATTAAACCGGCATTAGCCCAACAGCCTGAAGGTTCCGATAATTCACAGACTTCTGTACCTGCAGATGAAACCGCAAACGCCAATCAAAAATTACCGCCTGGCTCTCAGCCTTTGGCCGAAACGAAAGACGAAACGCCAATTGTTGGCGATCCTAATCGCTTTAGTGAAAGAGAGGTTCAACTTTTGCAGGAATTGGCGGAACGCCGCAACGTGTTGGATGCGAGGGAACAGCAATTAGAGGAACGCGAAGTCCTCTTAAAGGCGGCCGAACAGAAGTTGCTTGAGAAGCAGGCCACATTGAACTCTACGAAAGATGAAATCAAGGTTCTTCTCAAGAAACAAAATAAGGAAGAGAAGGCCAAAGTAAACCAGCTTGTTGCCATCTATGAAAACATGAAACCAAAAGATGCAGCGAATATTTTCAATGAATTGGAAATGCCTATTCTCTTGCAGGTAATCAATAATATGAAAGAACGTAAAGTCGCGCCTGTCATCGCATCGATGAATGCGGAAAAAGCACGGATTTTGACGAAAGAGTTGGCAGATCAACGTAGGCTTCCAACTTTGCCGAAATAGATGCCTTAACGCTAAAGTGGGTACGCTATTAAAAAATTGGTTGGATACTGATTTATTATTGATGTTTTAAGTCAAGGTTTCTGTAGCTTGATTGCAGTAATGCTTGGCCAATACGAACCAGTGATATGGTATGTAATATTAGGTCTAGAGATAATGGCATTCAGATCCGTTTTGTTGATGAGACATCAGGCTAAAATTGGAGCCAACATCGAAGATGATATAGACAAATTTGTCCCAAGTTTTGCCCGATTTTATTAAACAAACCGAACTAGAAGATAATACTAACCAGAAAACGATGTCTGGTCGTTATTTAGTTTTAAGCTTATTTATTTTATTACTTGCATTCTTTATATTATTAAATGCGATTTCAAATAGAACTGAGATAAAATCTCGAGTGGTTATGGATTCTTTACTCTCGACATTTAGAACGACCGAAGCTTCGGGCCATTCTGCAAAGAAATATGCGCCATTTCTAGGGGCGATACGAGAGCCGGAAGACCTTTTAGAAGAAATGCGCTATCTTTGGGTAAATGCAATTCCAATTGCTGAGTTTAAACTATTAACAGACGGGAAATCTTTGCAGTTTCGTTTGCCTGCTAACATGGTTTTTGCGGGTGGCGTAGCGTTAATCCGCAAAGACCGATTTGACTTAATCCGAAACGTCGCGACTGTTCTTGGGACCGAAGTGTCGGGTTTTTCAAGCGAACTTGAATTATTAGTTGGCGCAGATTGGAGAGCTGGTAAGGAATTTAATTTGAGAAAGAATAATTTGGTAATTCAACGCGCGGTTGAATTTGCTGAAAAATTGATATCCAGCGGAGCACCTCGTGCTTCAGTATCTATTGGCGTGCATGAAAGAGGTGGTAAAGAATTTGAGTTACGGTTTTTTGTTCGGAGCAATGCATTGGCTAAAACTGATTTTCAAGAATATTCGGAATAATCCATGATCGTGGGAGACCGAAAAGTCGAAGGAGCAGCTCCAATTGGCACATGGTTGATCACATTTACAGATTTGACTGCGCTATTGTTAGCGTTCTTTGTTATGATGTTTTCGATGAGCGATATAGAGATGGGAAAGTGGGATCAAATGATCTCCGTAACACCGTCACTGGAGAAATCGAAAAAGTACGTTCAACCGCAGCCAAATGCGACTCTGAGCGTATCGAACGTTACATTAAAACCAGCCCTGTCGCTTGATTATCTCGCTAACGTATTAGAGGAACATTTGACAGGTGATATTCTGTTGGCATCAGCATTTGTACATCGCCTTGATGGTTTGGTCGTTGTTTCATTGCCGAGTGATATGATGTTTGCGAGTGGCGAAATAGAACTGCAAAAAGATGCAAAGGATGCATTATTCCGATTGGGTGATGTGATCGCATCGATTGGCAATAGAATTGATGTTCGGGGACATACAGACCCTGGGTTATTGTCTGACAAGCATTTTGATTCCAAGTGGGCAATCTCTCTGGCACGCGCTGCTGCGGTTGCTAATGAGTTACGGCGAACGGGGTATGCGCGTCAGCTTCCGATCTACGGACTGGCAGATACTAGATTTAATGATTTGGACACTCAAATTCCTGAAACGGTGAGATATGAGTTAGCACGCCGGGTTGATATAGTCATTCATCCGCATTCGGGACGCCTTTGATGCAACTTTTTCGTCTTTTTGCGATTGTTGTGCTGATAATTGCTGTACAGCTGCCAGCGATTGCCCAGGAAGTTGTTCGGGTACGCGGTGGTGGGCATTCAGGGTTTGGACGTATCGTTTTCGATTGGACTTCGCCCGTGGGATATAATGCTAATATCGACGGACGAACTTTAACCGTTCGCTTTGAACGTCCTTTACAGGCTAATTTTTCCCAAGCTATCAAGACTCTGCGCGACTATATTTCTGGTGCACGTATCTCCAAAGATAACAGCATAGTCAAAATATCGCTGAAGGAAGATTTTGATCTCAAGACATTTAAAACTGGGACTTCGATTGTTTTGGACGTCGTGCGTCGACAGAGCGTCGTCGCAGCATCAGAAACGAGTAAGCCTATACCTTTATTGCGCGTGCGCAAAGGGCAGCATAACAAATACGACCGTCTTGTTTTCGATTGGACTCGTCCCGTCGAGTATGAAGTATCGCGAGATGGTATTCGCGCGAAGGTAAGGTTTAATCGACCCGCTCGAATTAATATCGCAGACCTACATGCAGATTTGAATCGCGGATTTAGCAACCCATCTACCTCAATCGAAGGTAATAAACTCTTGTTTTCGGTTGATGTCATTAAGGGAGCCCGTATTCGCCATTTTCGGTCGGGAACAAAAGTAGTGTTGGATGTGTTTCGCGGTGCGCAAGCCACGACAGCAACAAATTTTCCCAAGGGAAAGCAAAAGATTAAGGCCTCGTCAGTAGCGCCTGTCACCTCCTTATCGCGGTCGCCGACTGACAAGCCCATAAGACTTCTTGCGAAACCTGACGAGAAACAAGCGCAAGAAACGATTAATTCTAAAGAACAAAATAAAAAACGGGTTGCTGGCACTGGAAAAGTGCGGAATACGCGTCCAGACAAAAAGAATCAGGATGGCACGCCGCTAAAACCAGATGCCACTTCTTCAATGGGGAAATCCTCGGTTAAAACGGATTTGAAAGAGGCAAAATCACAAAAGGGTAAGAAAGCTGACGAGATTAGGCCTGAACTGGATGAGCTTCCGCCGGATCCCGTGACACTTGTGTTCGAATGGACACAAGAAGTGAGTATGGCAACGTTCCGCAGGAATAAGCATGTTTGGGTTGTATTTGGATCTCGCTCACCAATTAAGACAGCGCTGCTTCAACAACAAAGTAGTACCCTTTTAGACCGGATTGACCAAATTCCATCTGGCCAAGCCACTATCCTCCGTATTCAAACCAAAGATGATAGCATCAATGTTTCTAAGGTGCAGTTAGACGGTACAAATTGGCTAATCGAATTCTCAAGGTCTCCAATGCAGCCGATGTCGCCTATTCCCTTTGGGATTAATATTACCGGCAGTACTGGACCAGAATTGCTTATGCCATTGGAGGCAACCGGGCGATTACTCGAATTCCAAGACCCGGATATTGGAGATACGATAAAAGTTGTTGCAATAACGGCACCTGGTTTGGGAATTAATGGCGAGCGAGCATATCCTGAGTTTCAGATACTTGCATCGGCACAGGGCGTCGCAATAGAGACGTTCAACGATGATTTAGTTTTGAAGAAGCAAGAAAAAGAGATTGTCCTTAGCGGTCCAAAGGGATTGTACGTTTCTGAGATAGTCTCCGTGCCGACAAAGATGGATGCTGCTGATGCAGTTAAGGCTTCAGTTCCGTTCGGTGTGGTTGGATCACAAATTTTGCAACCTATTAAATGGCAGCGGGGATCGCTTGATGAGTTAACGGATACCCGTCAGGAGTTAATGGCTGAGATTGCGAAGCAGCCATCGAATCAAAGATCTAAATCTCGAATGGAACTTGCGCGTTATAACTTTTCACATGGATTGGCTCAGGAAGCGCTTGGTATTTTGTCTCTTATTGGGTTTACCGATCTTGAGGTGGCATCCTCAGAAGATTACTTAGCCTTAAAAGGTGCAGCCTTGGTTTTAGCGGAACGTGGAATGGCGGCACGAAGAACGCTCGATGATCCAAGATTAGATGGTTTTCAAGATATTGCTCTCTGGCGAGGTGCAGCGGATGATCTGACCGGAGATCAAAAAGCGGCGATCAATAATTTTAATACCGGTGATCCGTCGCTTTTTGGGTACCCTATTTCGTTGAAAGCTAAACTGCTTATCAGAAGATTGAAGGTTGCGTTGGACGCTGAGCAGATAGAGCTTGCCAAGGAGTGGCGGGATCAAACCTTGGAGGAAATTGAGGCGTATGGTCCAACCTACAAAGCCCGTTTGGATAATCTTTTTGGTCGATTGTACAGAATGGAATTGGATTTTGATAATGCAGTCGTGTCATTTCAAAGCGCGAAGGATAGTGGTGATGAATACAGTTCTGTGCGTGCTGAATACAATTTAATTGATATTAACCTTCAACAAGAAACTATTGAGCTAAAGGAGGCTATTCAGCGCTTCGAAAGGCTGCGATATGCATGGCGTGGAGATGCATTTGAACGACAGGTCTTAAATCGATTAGGTGAGTTGTATCTAGCGGAAGGCGACTATCGTAATGCGCTGAATACTCTAAAGGTAATTGTTGCATATTTCCCAAAACATTCAGATGCAAAGAATGCGGCAGAACGAATGAGGAGTGTCTTTCGACGCCTCTATCTTGAAGGTGAGGCGGATAATATATCACCTTTAAAAGCATTGGCTTTATATGACGAATTTCGCGAACTAACACCCGCTGGTCCGGATAGTAATCTTATTATTCAGAAACTAGCCGAGCGACTTATAGATGTGGATTTACTTGATAAAGCGTCGGAAGTATTAGGGCATCAGGTTAAGTTTAGATTACGTGGTGAAGAAAAGGCTGCAATCGGCACGAAGTTAGCATTAATTCGCTTAATTGCCCGGGACCCGCAGGGGGCGCTAGTAGCACTCCGAGATAGTTTTTATCCTAATGTCTCGCTTGAAATTGAAAATGACCGTCGGCGTATACGTGCGAAAGCCGAATTTGAACTGGGTAAAGCAAACGACGCAATTGCATTGCTCGCTGGTGACGTCAGCCGTGAGGCTGACTTACTGAGGAGCGCAATTTATTTCCGAGAAAAAAATTGGGCCGAAGCGGCTAAAGTTTATCAGCGCTTGGCTGGAGACCCACCTGCAGATGGTGCATCCATCGATGATGAATTTGGAAGAACGGTATTACTCTGGGCTGTCGCGTTAAAACTTCACAAGGATGAGGATGCTCTCAGACAGTTATTTGAATTGTACGGAGCCGCCATGCGCTCAAGCCCGCTATCGGCTACTTTCGATTATATTGCTAAGCCATCTGAAGGTGCCGGCTTTGACGCGGGTTCGATTCAAAAACAAATTGCTGATGTTGATCAATTCCAGGCATTTATGAAAAACTATCGCGAGCGGTTACTCAAGTCTAAGTGGAAGCCAAAGGATCAGACGGGTACGAAATCTGCTCAGTCAGATCCGTCAACTACTGGCTAGGCGAATTCACTTTGTTATAACTCGCCGAAACTTTGCACTAGACTTCCAACGACGAGGTACCAGCCATCAACTAAAACGAAAAAAATGAGCTTGAACGGCAGCGAGATCATTACTGGTGGGAGCATCATCATACCCATCGACATTAGAACAGAAGCAACTACCATGTCGATTATTAGAAACGGAATGAAAATTAAAAACCCTATTTCAAATGCACGCTTTAGTTCGGAAATCATAAATGCTGGGACCAGCACGCGAAGGGGCGTGTCCGATAGGTTTTCAATATTGCCAACATTCGCAATTTTTCGAAATAAATCGATGTCTTTTCCACGGACGTGCCTAAGCATAAAGCTTTTTAAAGGTGCAATCGTCCGGTCGAAGGCTTGTTCTTCCGTTATTTGTTCTTCGATGAGAGGGGCTACGCCTTGCTCATAAGCCGTTTCGAGGGTTGGCTGCATTATAAAGAACGTGAGGAAAAGCGCTAAACTCACCATAACGGAATTTGGCGGTGCACCTTGTGTTCCCAATGCTGTTCGCAGAAGAGATAGTACGATAACGATTCTTGCAAAGGAGGTCACCATCACAAGTATGGATGGCGCAAGTGTAATGACTGTGAGCAGAACGACAAGTTGCACTATACGCGCAGTTGAACTCCCACCCTCTCCGAAATCCAAATTAACGCTCTGTGCGAATGCGGGCGTCCCCCCCCAAAGTAGAAGGACAGCGCCGGCCAAAACAAATATCCATGCGACTAGGGCTATTTTGTTATATTTCATTTGGTTAGCCCTTAGGCGTCGTCACGAGGGATTCAACACTGGCTTCTTTAGACTTAATGCTTTGTCTTTGACCTTCCATTTCTTTGGGCATTTCTGGAGCAGAAATGCAGCTTTCAATTAGTAGGTCTTCATTCGCACCGAGCAATATTAAGTGTTCTGTATTATCTCTCCGCACGAGTACCAGCCGGCGACGTGCATCAACTGCTAAGACATCCGTGACTTCAAGGCGCCGGCATCCACCCGTTAAGCGTCGCTGCAGGCGAACGGCTCCCCCAAAACCAAAATGGCGAAGCAGGAGTGCAACAGCTCCAATAAGGCCTAAAACAAATATCAGTGCAAAAAAGAATTGCAGGTAATTTGAATAGTCTAAGTCCATTAAGATATAAATAACTTGTTTTGTTCACCAAGGCGAATATGTGAACGCATGACGTCTATTCTTAGTCAGTGGCGACCGTCGTGTCTGAATCTCTTGTATTTGCCATCCCGTCAATATGGGACGAGTAGGTTTGAAGGTCTTCGAGAAAATCCTTCAAGGGTTCACGAACTTCTTCTGCTTCTTCGGGTGTTAATTCCGCGATTTCCTGACAGATTTCGTCGATTTTTGTCTGCATCAACTCCATTTCAAGATATTGTCCGTCTGCGAGTTTATCTTTGCCTGTCGCAATAATGCTTCTCAAGGCTTCGACAGTCTCCAGAATTTCGTCTTTTGTCATGATTTGCTGACCTCGTGCGTTGTTATATCGTTCGCGGCGTACACATACCTTAAGATTTCGGCTACCGCGATGAACGCTTCTACTGGAATTTCCGTTTCGATGTCGGCTGCGGCGAGCACCTCAGCTAAATCGGCGTCCTCGCGAACCCGGACACCTTCGGCAAATGCAATATCTAAAATTCTTTCAGCAATCTTACCTTTTCCCGAAGCGACAATTTTCGGAAGAGAAGTAGACTCTGTTGGACGATGCTCTATCGCAACGGCGATAGCAGAATTTTCCGGCTTGCCGTGTTTTTTTTGCTTAGTGGTCTGGGAACGGGAAATCTTCTTCAAGATATCTTTCCAATAGAATAGACGTTAGGTAGGTTTGATTGCAAACCGGCAATGGCTAGAGGACTCCGCAGAACATCAAAAGATCGAGCGGTTTTCAAGGTGCTCTCGGTGCTAAATCGATTGGAATAAAACATTATTTCAATGGGTTATTGTTACCTCTAATTCCGTTTGTAAATTTAGTCTAACACAAGAAAAAGCTACGCCGTACAATTTTTCATTATTAAATAATAGAACAGAAATGATTAAATGATGCTTTGACACGTGCATAACAAATTAAGTTATTTATTCCATTAGAGGAGAGTTTATGTGTTTTTTATTTTATAATCAATTATTTTTATATTCGGCCTATTTAAAAAATATTTGCCATCACTTTCACAATTTGTCTAATATCTTATATTACACTTAATCAAAGTTTATCGAAATAATGGCATGAGATATGCATGAAATTAAGGCGGATGGATGAGGACGGTCTTTAAGACCGGAGGATGGATAAAAATGGATTTGAGCAAAGTAGCCGTATTCCGCATGACGACTGGCAAAATGAGCTGGTTGACGGAACGGCAGCGTGTTCTCTCGCAAAACATAGCGAACTCCGATACGCCTAAATACAAGCCCCAGGATATGAAGGAAGTTGATTTCCGTAAACTTGTGAAACGCAATACTCGCAGTGTTACCCTGTATCGTACGCACAAGTCCCATATGTCGCTGGGTAATGAGCGCTTTAAATTTGATACTGAACATAGCAAAGGATACGAGACGGCACCGTCTGGAAACGCTGTTATTTTGGAACAGCAAATGATCAAAACAGCAGAAACAAATGCGGACTTTGAACTTATGACGAATTTGTACCGAAAGCATGTTTCAATGTTTAAAATTGCTTTAGGCAGCGGTAAGGGATAATTGGAGGATTTGATATGGCAAATGATCTCGCTAGTGCACTAGCAATATCAGCCTCAGGAATGAAGGCCCAAGGTACGCGCCTGAAGATTGTTGCGCAGAATATTGCAAATGCTTCGTCGACTGCAGATAAGACGGGCGGCGACCCGTATCGTCGAAAGATAATCACATTCGCGAACGTACTTGATAGGGAGTTGGGGGCGCGTCTTGTTGAGATCAAGAATCTGAAGGAAGATAAGTCTGACTTCAGACTCAAGTACGACCCTAACCATCCCTCGGCGAATAAAGAGGGATTTGTCGAAATGCCTAACGTAAATGCTCTCGTTGAGATGATGGATATGAGAGAAGCGCAACGAAGTTACGAAGCAAACCTGAACATGATTGAAGCTTCAAAAAATATGATGTCTAAAACCATCGGATTGTTGCGCTAGAGAACCAAACGAGGAACAGATGCATGGCTATTAATCCGGTCGCCGCCGCTCAAGCCTTCAACAAGGCAGCTCAGCTTGGCGGAAATACGGGTCTGGATGCAAGATCAACACCGACAGCAAAGAGTAGCTTTGTGGATCTTGTTAAGGAAGTTGCTGAAAAATCTGTAGAAGCTGGCAAGGCCGCGGAGTTGGCTACCGCATCTGCGGTTGCTGGCGAAGCCGACTTGACCGATGTCGTGACCGCGGTATCTAATGCCGAAGTGACTCTTCAAACCGTGGTGACGGTTAGAGACCGCGTTGTTGCCGCTTACCAAGAAATATTGCGAATGCCAATTTAGGCCAAGGTATGAATGAAGCCCAAGCGCTTGATTTTATGCGCGAAGCGATTTGGACGTTGATTATTGTGACTGCGCCAATCATGTTAGTGGGTTTGGTTGTCGGCCTCATAATCTCGCTTTTTCAAGCGCTTACATCTATTCAAGAAATGACATTGACTTTTGTTCCAAAAATCCTTTTGGTTTTCTTGTCGTTGGTAATCTTTCTGCCATTCATGATGGAGACGATGCGTCTGTTTATGGAGGGTGTGGCCGATAAAATAATCGGACTTGGTGCCGGCTGACGGAAATTAAATGTTTTATCAACCTATCGCGGCCGAAGTATTCGCGTACCTTTTCGTATTCAGCCGATTGGGCGGGGTTTTATTGGTGCTACCCGGTATTGGCGAACAGTATATACCCACGCGAATTAGGTTGCTGTTCGCGCTCGCATTTACCGTTGTCATAACGCCAGTTCTGCTTGATCGACTGCCGGAAATACCTGAAAAGACAAGTGATTTATTGATATTGATTTCAGGCGAAATCTTTTATGGTCTTGTTATCGGAATGATGGTGCGGTTCCTCGTTACTGCACTTTCGTGGGGTGGGACAATCATATCGTTTTTGAGCGGGCTTTCAGCAGCACAAGTATTCAACCCATTGCTGGCAGAGCAAGGTACTCTTCCTGCAGTAATTTTGACTTTAGGCGGCGTTTTATTGGTTTATGCGACAGATACGCATCACTTAATGTTCTTCGCGATTGCCGATAGCTATACACTCTTTGTTCCTGGCGAAATTCCTGCTTTCGGCGATACAGCTGATTCTTTTGCCAGGTTGATAGCCAACAGCTTCGCAATGGCAATTCAATTTGCCGCACCGTTCATCGTATTTGCCATCGTGTTCTATACTGGCATGGGGCTACTTGCTCGTCTCCAGCCTCAAATGCCGGTTTTCTTTGTCGCTTTGCCGCTGCAAATTATGATATCATTGGTGATCATGTCATTAGTCATACCAGCCATATTACTTTGGTTTGTAGACCGTTTGGAGGCTTCCCTTAATTTCTTTTTCGTGCCGGGATAGGGTGAATGTCCGAGGACGCAGACAAGTCATCAAAAACCGAGGAGCCGACCGTTAAGAAATTAGCGGACGCGAAAGAACGGGGATCGGTAGCCGTTAGCCGTGAAGTCAATACTTGGATGATTTTGATGGCAGGCGCCATCATGCTGGTAATGTTTTTACCGGATATAGCAAACGACTTCAGAATTATGCTGATTAAATTTGTTGAACAGCCGCATAATATCCCGTTTGACCAGGGCAATATGCATGAAGTTATTACCAAAGTTCTAATGGACTTCCTCCGAATATTAACGGTCCCCTTCATATTGTTTTTGGTTGTTTCTATTGGGTCGGGTATTCTTCAAAATGGTGTTAATTTTTCGCCAAAAGCTATCGAGCCCAAATTGGAAAAATTCAGCATCAAGACTGGTGCAAAGAGAATTTTTTCAGGACGGCAGGTTATAGAGTTTCTTAAAGGGATATTTAAAATTGCAATCGTCGGGACGGTAGCTGCGATACCGTTGATTCCAACATTCAAGCGGATTGACACGTTGCCGACCTACGATGTCGTAACTTTGCCTGGACAGCTACATGAGTTGGTCTTCATCTTGTTCACAGGTGTTTTAGCGGTTCTCGCTGTAATCGCGATAATCGATCTTTTGTATCAACGCTGGGAACATACGCGTTCCCTGCGAATGACAAAGCAAGAAGTAAAAGATGAGCACAAAACAACTGAAGGTGACCCAACCGCCAAACAGCGCTTGCGTAAAGTCAGGCTTGAACGCGCGCAGCGGCGTATGATGCAGGCGGTGCCCGAAGCTGATGTGGTTATAACAAACCCGACTCATTTTGCCGTGGCGATGAAATATAAACCGGAAGAAATGAGTGCCCCGGTCGTTGTTGCTAAAGGGCAAGATTTAATCGCGTTTAAAATTCGTGAAATTGCAGAAGAGAACGAAATTACAATTGTCGAGAATAAGCCGTTAGCACAGGCGCTCTATTTTGGTGTTGATATTGACGAGGAAGTTCCGGAAGAACATTACAAGGCCGTTGCTGAAATAATTAGTTATGTTTGGAACTTGAAGGGACGCATGATGCCAGCTGAGGAATTACAGGAGCCCGCTGCTGCCGCCGAATAAGGAGCTAAAATTTTAATTACCTTATGCACTCAGAATTATTGAGCCGCGTTTCGATTTTAAAAATTCTCCAAGCCAGCCATCGATGGCCGAATCCTTTATTGGTATTTTGTAACTTACACCTTCAACGCTATCGATAACTATAGCCTGTTTGGCGTGTTGGTGATCAAAAAATCAGAACTACGCATTTATCTAAATCAAAAGTGGCGAACTTGCTCGTAATTTTTGGTAATCAAGGTTTTGGTCAACTTGTCAAAAAATGTGCTTTTGATGGCAGAACTAATTGAAGGGCCCGATTACAGGTTTTAAAAGGTTTAAATCATTCATAAGAATCGGATGCGTATCACGTCGAATAAATAAACTTTTCAAAAATTTTTACCAAATTGAGCAGCCTGATGTATTTGTTGGCACGTTGAAATACAATATCGACATAACGTTGAGATAAATCGGCTGTAATTCATTAATGCATTGAAATTAAATATATAAAGTTAGAACAAAATTAGAACTTGCTCATGAGAACAAAATGCGTACAAATGATTGTCTTGTTAGTTGTAATTCAGGTTCCAAGGGAAGCCTTGAGCAAAAGGAAAGAGGAAAGCAATATGTCGGTCAGCTCACTCCAAATTGTCGAAAAGGACGTCATGGATAAAGAGAAAGCCCTCGAAGCCGCCCTGGGTCAAATAGAGCGGTCTTTCGGCAAGGGGTCGATTATGAAACTCGGCCAGCGCGAACAGGCGGTTGATATCGAGGCTGTATCTACAGGCTCTCTGGGTTTGGATATTGGTTTAGGCATCGGGGGATTGCCACGTGGCCGCATTATTGAAATTTATGGGCCAGAAAGTTCAGGTAAAACCACTTTGGCATTGCATGTAATTGCGGAAGCCCAGAAAACCGGTGGAACTTGTGCTTTTGTTGATGCTGAACATGCACTTGATCCGGGCTATGCAAAAAAATTAGGAGTAAATATTGATGACCTATTGATCTCGCAGCCGGATGCGGGCGAGCAGGCTTTGGAAATTTCGGATACCTTGGTTCGTTCGGGTGCGGTTGATGTTCTTGTAGTTGATTCTGTCGCCGCACTGGTTCCTCGCGCTGAATTGGAAGGTGAGATGGGCGACACGCACGTGGGATTGCAGGCACGCCTGATGAGCCAAGCTTTGAGAAAGCTAACAGGCTCAATAAACCGTTCTCGCTGCATGGTGGTTTTTATAAATCAAATTCGGATGAAGATTGGTGTTATGTTTGGTAGCCCGGAAACTACAACCGGGGGGAACGCGTTGAAGTTTTATTCAAGTGTTCGCATAGATATTCGGCGGATTGGAGCGATCAAGGATCGTGATGATGTGGTAGGTAATCAGACACGGGTCAAAGTCGTTAAAAATAAGATGGCGCCACCATTCAAGATGGTTGAATTCGATATTATGTATGGCGAAGGAATATCGAAAATGGGCGAATTGCTTGATTTGGGTGTTTCCGCGGGTATCGTTGAAAAATCGGGCTCTTGGTTTTCCTATGATGGGCAGCGTATTGGGCAAGGTCGGCAAAATGCGAAGATATTCCTTAAAGAGAACTTGGAAGTTGCCGAGCAAATCGAACGTAAGATTCGTGAGAATGCTGGTTTGATTTCAGATCAGATGTTGGAGGGGGCCCAAAACGAGCAAAGCGATGACGAAGCATCTATAGAATCGGTTGAAGGTGATGCCGACTAGAAGTTTAAACAGGATATTTACCTTATGACGGCGCCTTTATGGCGTCGTTTTTTTATTTTATTTAAATAAATTCGAATGGAATGATGTTAGCCATTGTCTAGACTTCAAATTGGCGGCGAGGTAGAACGCGGGATTACTTTAAAGCGTCTATTTATTGAAATGATGGTCGATTTATTGCAGAGACGGTTTTGATGACTAGCACAAGCGAAATTCGAAGTGGATTCCTGAATTACTTTGGGAAACACGGGCACGAGATTGTCTCATCGTCGCCATTGGTGCCGCGTAACGATCCAACGCTTTTGTTTACAAACGCAGGCATGGTCCAGTTTAAGAACGTCTTTGTTGGCGCTGAGCAGCGGCCATATAATCGTGCTACTACCTCGCAGAAATGTGTACGAGCGGGTGGCAAGCACAATGATCTCGAAAACGTTGGCTACACGGCACGGCATCATACGTTTTTTGAAATGCTTGGGAATTTTTCTTTTGGCGATTATTTCAAGGATGTCGCGATCGAATTAGCGTGGAACCTAGTAACGAAGGAATATTGTCTCGACCCTACTAGGTTAATGGTGACAGTTTATTCAGAGGATGAAGATGCGGCGGACCTTTGGCGCAAGGTTGCCGGGCTGACAGATGATAGGATCATACGTATATCGACATCTGATAATTTTTGGGCGATGGGCGATACTGGACCTTGCGGGCCGTGTTCTGAAATCTTTTATGATCATGGACCTTCCATCCCAGGCGGTCCACCCGGTAGCCCCGATGAAGATGGCGACCGATTTATTGAAATTTGGAATCTGGTCTTTATGCAATATGAGCAAGTTTCTGCTCAGGAGCGTACAAATCTTCCAAAACCATCAATTGACACGGGAATGGGTTTAGAGCGCGTTTCAGCATTGTTACAGGGTAAGCACGACAACTATGAAACAGACCTTATCCGAGCACTTATTGGAGCATCGGCGGAAGCTTCAAATTCCGATCCAGATGGGGAGAGTGCAGTATCGCATCGTGTCATTGCCGACCATTTGAGGGCCTGCAGTTTTCTGGTGGCAGATGGCGTTTTGCCTTCGAATGAAGGACGTGGATATGTCCTCCGTCGAATTATGCGTCGGGGGATGCGTCATGCGCATCTTTTGGGGTGCGAAGAACCTCTTTTGTGGCGGTTGGTGCCGGCACTAGTGAGTGAAATGGGCCAGGCATTTCCCGAATTGGTGCGGGCTAAGGCGTTGATCGAAGAGACCTTCAAACTCGAAGAGACACGTTTCAAGGAAATGCTCGGGCGCGGTTTGCGATTACTCGAACAGGAAACGCAAAGACTTGGCGACGGCGAGACCTTGCCTGGAGATGTTGCCTTTCGTCTATATGATACTTACGGATTTCCACTTGATTTAACACAAGATATTTTGCGCGGCCAAGGTCGGACTGTTGACGAAGTGGGTTTCGATAATGCTATGCAGCGCCAGCGCGAGGCTGCGCGTAAAGCCTGGGCGGGTTCCGGTGAGGCGACGACTGAAGAAGTATGGTTTGACATTCGAGAGGAAACCGGGAGTTCAGAATTTCTCGGTTACGATACAGAAAGCGCAGAAGGAATCCTGGCGGCAATCGTAGTTGACGGGAAATGCAGAGAAACTCTTGAGACAGGTATGAAGGCGATGTTGATTGCAAATCAAACGCCTTTTTATGCCGAATCGGGAGGGCAAATGGGAGATCAAGGCATTTTATCTTCTGCGGAAGGGGCCGAATTTATTGTTGAAGATACAGTCAAACGATTGGAGGATTTGCACGTCCATATCGGCACGCTTAGGGGAGGCTCCCTATCGATTGGTTCCTCGGTGGAGATGCGGGTCGATGGGGACAGGAGAAGAAAGCTGCGGGCGAACCACTCCGTGACACACCTATTACACGCAGCTCTGAGACAACATCTTGGAGAGCATGTGGCTCAGAAGGGTTCTTTGGTCGCGCCGGATTATCTCCGTTTTGATTTTAGTAACCCAAAGCCCGTGTCCGTAGATGAGATGTCTCGGATTGAGTCGGACGTTAACAGGCGTGTGCGTGAAAATTCGCCGGTAGTTACGCTGCAGATGACGCCGGATCACGCCCAGAAGGCTGGGGCGGTGGCATTGTTTGGCGAGAAGTATGGTGAGGAGGTCAGAGTTGTATCAATGGGACAGGGAGTAAAATCGTTAAAACCTGATATCCCTTATTCGATGGAGCTTTGCGGTGGCACCCATGTAAGCCAGACCGGTGATATAGGTTTCTTTAAAATAGTTTCCGAATCCGCTGTTGCATCGGGCGTTCGCCGGGTTGAGGCAGTTACCGGGGAGGCGGCGGTTCGGCAGGTTGAAGCACGAGACGCAATTGTCGACGCGGCTGCTCAGGCTTTGAATACGGCTCCTTCAGAGATACCGGCACGTGTTGCGGCGCTTCTGCAAGAGCGCCGTGTAATGGAGCGTGAGATGAGCGAACTTCGCCGCAAATTGGCGGAAGTTGGTGGCGGAAGTGTTGCCCCGGAGTTGTTGGATTTAAATGGTGTATCCGTTGCGACGCGCGTGCTGATTGATGTGCCTGCGAAAGAATTGAAGCCGTTGGTTGATTCCATCAAAGGGCAAGTTGGTTCTGGTGTCGTCGTGGTTGTTTCCGTTATTGATGGCAAGGCGTCGCTAGTTGTTGGTGTCACGGAAGACCTAACCGATCGGTTAAATGCTGTGGACTTGGTTCGCGTTGGGTCGGCTTCTGTTGGCGGGAAGGGGGGAGGTGGTCGTCCGGATATGGCCCAAGCTGGCGGTCCTGACGGTGCTGCCGCCGAAGCGGCGATTAAGGCAATCGAACAGGCCATCGCAGCAATGCGCTGACCGTTCTCCTACCCTTGATAGTCCGAGCGCAGCGCTCTAGGTTCACTCTAAACTTCACGGTAATATAGGAAACATACTGACGATGCGATTTGAAGGCACCGAAAGCTATGTCGCGACCGACGATTTGATGGTTGCGGTAAATGCTTCAATAAATCTCGAACGGCCATTGCTTGTTAAGGGTGAACCAGGGACCGGTAAAACGGTATTGGCCCACGAAATTGCCGCAGCCCTCAATGCGCCGTTGATCCAGTGGCATATAAAATCGACAACTAAAGCCCAGCATGGCCTCTACGAATATGACGCGGTGAAACGTCTGCGCGATAGCCAGCTAGGAGATGACAGGGTTCATGATATTAAGAATTATATCGTGCGGGGTAAGCTTTGGGACGCATTCGTTAGTGAAGAACGACCCGTTTTGTTGATTGACGAAATCGACAAGGCGGATATCGAATTTCCGAATGATCTACTCCTTGAACTCGATCGCATGGAGTTTTTTGTTTATGAAACTCAAGAAACCGTGCTAGCGAAGGTGCGGCCGATCGTTGTTATTACCTCTAATAACGAGAAAGAATTACCGGACGCATTTCTGCGTCGTTGCTTTTTCCATTATATCCAGTTTCCAGATGACGAAACTATGAAGCGGATTGTAGACGTTCATTTTCCATCGATCCAGGCCGCGCTGGTTCGTGATGCACTAAAGCTGTTCTATGATATCCGTGATGTGCCAGGAATGAAAAAACGTCCATCAACATCTGAATTATTGGATTGGATTAAGCTCCTCATGATAGAGGAAATTCCGTTAGAGGTTCTTCGTAGCAATGATCCGAACAAATTGATACCGCCCCTGCATGGTGCGCTTCTCAAAAATGAACAAGACGTGCAGTTGTTTGAACGTCTAGCGTTTATGGCGCGTCGGGAGCAACGCGGAAACTGACGGTCGAAAGGACTACGATCCGATGTTTGTGAATTTCTTTTTTGAAGTGAAGAAGGCTGGAATTCCAACGTCCCTACGTGAGTATTTGACGTTGCTCGAAGCGATGGAAGCAAAGGTAATCGAATTTTCGATTGACGACTTCTACTATCTATCACGTTCCGCCATGGTCAAAGATGAACGGCATATAGATAAGTTTGATCGTGTTTTTGGTCATGTATTCAAGGGACTTGAGCCCATTGAAGGCGAAGAAGAAGTCGAGTTACCTGAAGAATGGCTTCGTAAAATGGCCGAACTTTATTTGACAGAAGAGGAACGTCAAAAAATTGAAGCAATCGGTGGCTGGCAAAAACTAATGGAGACGCTGCAAGAACGCCTTAAAGAACAAAAGGGCCGGCACCAAGGAGGGAGTAAATGGATTGGGACTGCAGGGACTTCGCCTTTTGGAGCCTATGGTTACAACCCGGAAGGTGTGCGCATTGGACAGAGTGAATCCCGTAACCGTCGAGCTGTAAAGGTATGGGATAAGCGTGAATTCAAGAATTTTGATGACAGTATTGAGATTGGCATCCGAAACATTCAGGTTGCACTTAGGCGTCTTCGCAAATTTGCCCGCGAAGGAGCACCGACTGAACTTGATTTGCCGGATACAATAAAATCGACTGCCAATAATGGGGGTTACCTTGATCTAAAGTTGGTGCCGGAGCGGCATAATCAGGTGAAGGTCCTGCTATTTTTTGATGTCGGTGGATCCATGGATGATCATATTCGTGTTTGCGAGGAGATGTTTTCTGCGTGTCGGACGGAATTTAAGCATCTTGAATATTTCTATTTTCATAACTGCATGTATGAAAGTGTATGGAAAGATAATCGACGCCGTCACACTGAGAAAACGGACCTTTGGGAGGTGCTACGTACCTATCCACAAGATTATAAAGTGATCTTTGTTGGCGATGCTACGATGAGCCCATATGAAATTGTTTATCCGGGTGGTAGTGTCGAACATTGGAATGAAGAAGCAGGTGCCGATTGGATGCGGCGTGTATTGTCGACCTATCCCAGGGCTATTTGGTTTAACCCACAACCGAAAGATGTATGGGATTATTATGAGTCGATACGTGTTGTTAATGAACTTATGGAAGATCGTATGTTTCCAATGACCATCGAAGGTCTTGAAAATGGCATTAGAGAGTTGAGCCGTTAGTAACGAGGTTTTTAAAAAATTGGGTCTTGAGTGCGATAACGCTGCGATGTTCGGTCTTCAACAGACACTAATTTTAGGCGCCGTATTGAGTATCTTGGCTGGCTGTGGGCAAAAACCGTTTGTGATAAATGCGCCGAAAGTGTTTTCGAGCAGTGATCGCCAAGTTGTCTCTATCTGCCATAATGCAAATTCGACGACACGCGAAGAAATTTATAAAATTGTCGCTAAAGAATGTGAGGTTGAAGGGTCATCACTTGAATTTTTTCATCATGAAAAATTATTTAATGAGTGCCCAATTTTTGCGAAATCTCGTGTGAGTTTTTATTGCATCCCAGCGCTAAAATAAAAAAAGGCGCCCCAATTCTTGGGACGCCTTTTCCCTCAAAATTTTAAATGTATTAGCTGCCCCAAGGCTTAATAGCTTCCTTTAGTTGAGCATAACCCTCCAAAAACCCGGGTCGCTTTGGTGAATAGATTTCGTCAAATGTTGACAGAGCTGCATTTAACCAGTCAGTCAAAGCCTGGTTCCCCGGATTGGCGTCAAGATAAGCATCGCGGATCAGGACAAAGTGAATGCGGGGATCGTACGGTTGTTTGGTGCCACCCATCGATTCGTCTCCGTCAAGTAAACGCAGCAGCATGGCATCAGCAGAGCCAAGTGTCTGTTCGTGGATTGGCGGGCCATCCATTCGGTGCATAACGGAGGTCATATCACGGCCGTTACCAGTAATGTAACCCATGTCGCCCCAGAGATCGCGCATGCTTTTATCCGCGCCAACGTGGTCGAGAACTCTTTGGCCAAAGGCGCGAAGGGGGTCAGAAACATCAGCCAAAAGATCGGTCAGGCGGTCGCCGTCGAGGTCAGTCGCGAGCACGACGCAATCTTGATGTTCAATTAGGTCCCACAACAACAATCCGTAGTTGGTATCGGAAATGTGTTGCTCGACCTGACCAGTCCAGTTTTCCATCCCATCTTTGAAATTCTCGGGTAACAGTGCAACGATTCGGTCAACGTTTTCTTTATGCTCGTCATAGGCGTTAACTGCCCATTTACGACCAATATTGAATTTGGTGCCCTCGAGCATCCATGTAAGGAGGCCAGCATTAATGCCGTCCTCCATAGCTTGTGTAGGCTTGAATGCTACACGGCCGAGTTTACCCGTGTCATTTATCATCTTAAGGAACAAGCGGCCCGCGTACGCCATCTGAACACCTGGCGTGTTCATTTCCGAGTGAATGATGCCAGTTTCAGCGCTGATATTGAACTTTGGACGATCTTGTGAGTAAGGCAAGCAAGGCATGCAGCGCACTACAGTGATCGGGCCGTAAGGACGAACGTTGCAATAGACGCCTGCTTGAGTACGCAATGGTGCATTACCAGACTTACCCATTACGACCACTTTGCTGCCTTTTCCATCATTAACGTACGCATCGCCTGCGGTGGACCACTTGATTGAAGTGACTGGCATATTGCCAAACCAGCTGAGCGGCTCGAGTTTTAAGTCATGGCGGATTTGCGACCACATCGGTACTGCGTAGTAGGGCAGACCGAGAATATCGATCGCAGCAATAGTGCCGACAAGCGCGTAGGCGTCCGTTAATGAATGCGCAATCGGATTAATTGCGCTGTTATGGTTTCCTCCTTGCCAAACGATGGCATCCGGATAACCATTGGGACGCATATCAGTTGCGTCGAAAAGGCTCTCAAGTAAGCCTTTAAGGTCACCGCCATCGGCTTCCGTCCGCGCAATATTCATGAGATCCAGCATATCGAATTCTTCCTGCTTTGTTTTGTTTTCTGCGTGCAACCAAGTTGGCGGTATTGCCGTAGTTACATGGATAACGCTACTTTCAGGGCTTTGGCTGTATTTAGAACGAATAAGCGCCGCGACCTGGTTGCGGGAACAATATCACCGGATTCTATACAAGCAAGAACCCAAAAGAAATTCGTTAGGGAGAGTCACCTTCAATATGCTTCGACGTAGGTGGCATAGCTTTTAAAATGGGCAAAACTTCTCCAATGCTAGAGACAAATGTGATAAGATTGTTATGGTTGCTTGGGATATAATTTTCAGAAGACATATGTTGTATGAGTTTTTTTAAAGGATCCCAATATCCATGGATATTTGCGATGATGATAGGCTTTTTATGTAAATTTAATTGTCGCCAAGTGATAATTTCGAACATCTCGTCAAGTGTACCGAACCCGCCAGGTAATATAACAAACGCGTCGGATAAATCGGCCATCTTTTGTTTGCGTTCGTGCATTGTTACCGTTGTGTGTAATTCAGTGCACTTCGTATGGGCGACTTCGCGAGCTGCCAGAAACGCCGGAATAACGCCAACAACGTGACCGCCAGCCTTTAAGGTTGCATCGGCTGTCAGTCCCATGATTCCAACGTGTCCTCCTCCGAAGACCAAGGAAACACCTTCAGCGGCTAACAGCGTGCCAAATTCGATAGCTGCTTGGCGGTGGGAGGCGCGTGTATTAGAGGAGGATCCGCAGTAAATACAAATTGAATTAATATCTGCCATTTAATCTCAAAATTTAGTTCTTTACTGACATCTTTGTGACTCTTCACGTACTTCCACAGAACTGTGAATATTAGACAGGCTTACAATCTAATTTTTATGCTTGATAATTAAATTTTATATACAAAAATTCCTAAATTGCGTTGCTTCATGACTATTTGGCTCAATGGGACTTGGACGGAGAGACTAATAATGCGGTTAGTAACAGGTGCCATCGCAGTGGTAATGATCAACAGTGTTGCGATTATTTTTATGGGTACATCGCCGGGCAAAGCGGATAACGACGTGGTTATCCAGAAACGAATAGAGCTTATGCGTAAGGATGTGCTTGGCAATTTTAAAGTGATCGTAGCGCACGTCAAAGATGGTAAAGGTTCGATGACAAATGTCGGTAACGCGGCCAAAGGTCTCGAAACGGCTTCCGGAAAGTTGTTGTCACTTTTTCCGAAAGGCACTGGACGACCGAACTATAGTAACCAGGAAACTCGCTCTTTGAGCAAGATTTGGGACGATTGGGCAACCTTCGAGAAGGCAAATAATGCGATGGCATCTCAAGCTGCTGCGATTTTTGAACACGCAATTAACAATAATTTGGATGGCATCAAAAAGAGTTTTAGAATAATTGGTAAGGAAGGTTGTGGTAGTTGTCATAAGTATTTCCGGGGTCCCAAGGCCAAATAAATTTGGATAACGCGCAGATTCATAGATTCATACAGGCACTTCATTTCCTGAAGATATTGTCTGTATTTTTATTCACGGTGGTAATTCTCAATCCGTTATCATCCGCTTCGGGTGCAAGCTTAAAAAATGGCAAATATATTTTCCAAGTAGCGGGTTGCGGTAATTGCCATACTGATCCAGGAAAGAACGGCAAAGATGGTAGACCTAAGGGTGATCCTCTCGCAGGTGGGAGGCCGCTGGAAACACCATTTGGTACGTTCTACACCCCGAATATAACCACTGATAAAAATTTTGGGATTGGTTCATGGAGATTTGAAGACTTCCGGCGTTCGATGGTGGAAGGAAAAGGGCCTAATACCGCGCCTTACTATCCAGCATTTCCTTATACATCTTATACTGGGATGAGCGAAAATAATCTTCGCGACTTGTGGGCTTATTTGACGGTGCAGCCGTCATCTGCCCGCAAAAATGATCGCCATAAACTAAAGTTTCCTTTTAATATGCGTGGCCTTTTGCACATTTGGCGCGCATTATTTTTTGAAGAGGGGTCTACGGGCTATTCTGATGGCGCTCAATCGGCCGAATGGAACCGAGGTGCATATCTAATTCGTGTTTTGGCGCATTGTGGGGAATGCCATACGCGGCGTAATGCTATGGGTGCTATGGATTTGAACGAAGAATTTGCTGGAAATCCGGCGGGTCCAGGCGGAAGAATTCCGGACCTGACGGCGCGAAACCGGAATGGTATTGTGACCTGGTCTGCGGACAATGTTATTGAATATCTTTCTAGCGGTATGACACCAGAGGGTGACTTTGCTGGTGGGGGGATGGCTGAAGTCATCGATCATTCCACTGCTAAAATGACCGCTGCCGATCTTAAAGCAGTTGCGGTTTTTCTTAAATCACTTGATTGAGGCCTCCTTCTATAATGCCGCATTGCGAGAAGTATTAGGCCGTATTAACGTTAGAACATAATTTTGTTGAGGCTCAGAGGGTGCATCGGACTGTCGTTATCGGTCTCTTAGGGTTCGCAGCTATTGCGATGGCGGTAGCACTCACATTTTGGCGGGATGTAAGAGAAGAAATGCCGCTGAAAGTTCCCACTCAGGTGCCAGCAACGGTGCCCCAAAGCGCGTTAGTAGAAAAATCGCTTTACGATGGTACGACCTCTGCGAGCAAAGATGCAGCTCAAGTCAATTCGTCCGAAACGACAAATCTGATAAAACCGGCTCAATGGAAACCAGTCGCACCAAGCTTTGATATTGTTCGCGTTAATCAAGAAGGCGATGCTGTCATAGCCGGGCGAGCTGAACCCGAGGCGATAGTTACGGTATTTGATGGTAAGACCATTATCGGCACGATTGTAGCCGATCAAAAAGGTGAGTGGGTAATGGTCCCGTCGAAGCCGCTGCCATCTGGAGATCGGGCGCTCAGTGTCATTGCAAAAAATTTGAATGGTGATGAATTTAAATCTAAAGGGATTGTAATACTGGCTGTACCAACAAGTAAGACGCAGAGAAATAAGCCACTTGCTGTCTTAGTTCCGCGAGAGGGCTTTGCCACTGAGAGGGTCTTGCAAAAGCCGAGTATTCCGGGAGAAGGGCAGTCCAACTCTTTGTCGTTGGAGTTTGTTGATTACGATGAGGCCGGGCGGTTGCGTCTTAGCGGCTATGCTAATCCAGCGCATACTGTGCTTGTTTATATGAACAACAACTCCATCGGCCGGACAGTCGCTACTGGAGAAGGAACTTGGGAGCTTCGTCCGGCAGGTGCTCTTGCGCGAGGTGTATATACGTTGCGTGTAGATGAAGTTAAGGACACAAAAGTAATGGCTCGAATCGAGTTGTCTTTTACACGGGCGGAGCCACCAACCGGTTTAACGAAAGAGAAATATGTGACTGTGCAGCCCGGGAATAGTTTGTGGCGGATTTCGCGCCGAATACTGGGCCAAGGTATGAAATATACCGTAATTTATGAAGCCAATAAAAATCAAATTAGGGATGCTGATTTAATTTACCCGGGACAAATATTCACCATCCCGAAATCAAATTAGTTAAGCATAAAAATCAACGGAAAGAAGGAAAGAAGCAAGATATGGGTATTAGCTGGCCAGAATTAGTTTTATATACGCGCAAAGTTAAAAAATACTTTTAATTCTTTTTCTTTTACTCCGATCGCTTGGTAACCGTCGAGTGAAGGTAATTTTTCGGGAATGCAAGATGCCTCAACGAGGCTTTTAACGTTCAACATGACGTATTTTTTAATTCCAAAAAGTTACTCTATATGCTCTTTCTACACTCTTCCGCTTGCGGTTGGTAGTATCCGTTCCTCAAAATGAATAACGTTAGGGAAATGCCGAATTTTCTGAAACCAGTACTAGTGCCGATCCATTCAGCAGGTTGGCCGTTCATTATTATATTTGCGGCAGCAACCATAGCATTAGGCCTCTTGTGGAGCCCCGTTTTTGTTATCGGGGGAGTACTAACAGTTTGGTGTACTTACTTTTTTCGTGATCCTGTTAGACACACACCGACACGCGAAGGATTGGTTATAAGTCCTGCTGATGGCGTTGTGCAGATGATCACAAAGGCCGCACCACCGAGTGAAGTGGAGATGCCAATCGAAGCATTGACGCGAATCAGTATATTTATGAATGTTTTAGATGTTCACGTAAATCGGTCGCCGATCGATGGTCATATTTCAGATCTGGGATATCGTTCCGGAGCCTTTTTTAATGCTTCCTTGGACAAAGCCAGTGAAGAGAATGAGCGTCAGGCGGTTAAAATAACGACTGCCGACGGAATAGATATCGTTTTAGTGCAAATTGCAGGTTTAATTGCGCGGCGCATACTTTGCTGGGTGGAACGCGACCAGCCAATCCGTGTTGGGGAACGTTTTGGTATGATAAGATTTGGCAGTCGTGTTGACGTTTATTTGCCTAAGGGGGTATCACCTTTGGTCGTTGTCGGCCAAAAAGCTGTGGCTGGTGAAACCGTATTGGCAGATATGAAGTCAGACGAAGCACAACGCAAAGGAAACGCCCGCTAATGCTTAAAAGCCGCCATGGCAGAGCCAGATCGCAAACCTTTAACAGGCTTATTCCAAACGTTATCACGGTTGGCGCACTGTGTGCGGGACTTACGGCAGTCCGGTTCGCTATTTCTGAACAATGGGAATTTGCAATGATTGCCATTTTGGTTGCCGCGATCTTGGATGCATTAGATGGTACCATTGCGAGATTGCTTAAAGCATCTAGTAATTTTGGTGCTGAACTGGATTCGCTGTCTGATGTCATCGCTTTCGGGGTGGCGCCTGGATTGATTATTTATTTTTGGAGTTTATCCGACATAGGTGGTGTCGGATGGGCAGCGGGTTTGTTTTTTGCGGTGTGTTGCGCACTGCGGCTTGCCCGTTTCAACAGCACGTTGGAGACGCGCCCACGATTTGCAAATGACTTCTTCATGGGGGTCCCGGCGCCGGGTGGCGCGTTACTGGCCTTGTTGCCAATCCTGGTGAGCAGGGAATTGAACGTTGCAATCTTTCAACACCCCGCGGTTACGGGCCCCTGGGTCGTTTTAATCGCGTTGTTAATGGTTAGTCAGATACCCACATATTCATTGAAACGCCTGCGCGTGCCGCAGCGGTTTTTCTTACCAATGCTTGTTCTCATTGGTCTTTTGGCTGCCGGTTTAGCCGGTGCACCTTGGCATACTCTATTGATCCTTAGTTTTGTCTATGTTGGCAGTTTTCCTATGTCTTATCGGTCTTTTAAGAAACTGCAGCGTCAAGAGGAAGCGGAAGGGCTTAAGGGTAACCAAACGGAAGTAGATGAGGCGAGAGAAGAGGATGCCACTGGGACCCACTTGCGAGAAGTTTAGACTAATAATCAGTTTTTTTATCGAATTTGTACCCGGCGGCTATAAGCTCATCCTCGGCAAAACCTAACATATCCTGCAGCACTTCGCGATTATGCTCGCCTAGCGGCGGACCGGCGTGACGGATATGTCCAGGATTTTCAGATAGCTTTCCAACAACATTTTGCATCCGGATCGGGCCACCTAATTCATCGTCTTCGATTGGAACGATGTTTTCCCGCGCGGCGTAATGCTCGTCCTCGAATATTTCGGCAACATTGTAGCAGGGGGCTGCAGTTGCGCCGATGGCCTCAAAACGGCGCATTATTTCTTCATAGTCAAATTGTTCTATGGCCGCCTGCAATTCGTTGTCTAACTCCTCAGCATTTTGGATGCGAAGGCGGTTGTCGAGAAATTGCGGTCTATTTGGCACATCGGTAATTTCCAAAGCTTCGCACATTCGCTCAAACGTTGATTGCGCAGAACCGGAAATCGACAGCCACTTGTCATCCTTTGTCCGGTAGGTGTTACGTGGAGCCGTAAAGGACAGCCGACTGCCATTTCGTTCCTGGACAATGCCAAGTTGATCGTAATCCACTACCTGAGGCCCAAGGAGCGTGAAAAGTGGCTCATAGATGCCGAAATCGACGACCTGCCCTTTGCCGCCGTTTCGTTCGCGTGCCTGTACACCAACGAGAGTGAGGTAAGCTCCCATGAGACCGGCTGTGTCGTCCGCCATTCCAAATCCAGGCAAAAGTGGCGGGCGATCCTTAAAGCCGTTTATATATGCGAATCCGGAATAACCCTCAGCAAGTGTTCCAAATCCGGGGCGGTGCGAATTCGGACCGGTCTGACCAAATCCAGTAATGCGAACCATGACGAGAGATGGATTTATTTCACTGAGCACGTCATAGCCCAATCCCCATTTTTCCAAGGTGCCTTTGCGAAAGTTTTCAATGACAACATCCGCATTCTTTACCAATCGCTTGACGATTTCAGCGCCGATCGGCGATTTGAGGTCCGCTGTAATCGATCGTTTGTTACGATTGATTAGCTTGTACATCAAGCCGATACCGTCTTTATTATTCCCCCAAAAACGCACTTCGTCGCCAGTTTTCGGACGCTCAACTTTAATGACATCGGCTCCAAAATCAGCGAGGAACATTGAAGTGATCGGCCCCGCCAGAAAATTTGCGAGGTCGATGACGCGTATTCCTGATAGGGGAAGAGTGGGATCGGTTGGTTTTTCGTAAGGCATACCTATTCCTTTTTAGTTGGAGCAAAGACTTGGGTTCAATGCATCGAAAAGAGCTCACGGTCATATAGTCATGCGCAGTTATGTCAAATGGAGGATCGATTGAAAGGTATTCACCATTATAGTAGACTATGTTAGTTCGCTGATAAGCTCCAGAATCGGCAAAGATCACAGGAAAACAATTGCTGCGGCATTTTTCCGTTACCGAATCCTGTTTGATGGCTGCCAATCAGTTTTTGCTTCTTGGAATATTGCAAGAGTGCTGATACTGGCGGTTGCAGTCTGCTTGAATTCAATGGGATCAATGGGAATGGCGGCGGAACCGTGTGCCGCTGACGGTCAGGTTTGCGCGTTTTCGAAATTTGTCTTTAAGCTCGAAATTGGCGGTCGCATTGGGAGTGCGGTTTATTTAGGGAGAGGGATTGTAGCAACCAACCGACACGTTGTGTTAGGCGATGACTTGGCACGGATTAGTGATGAAAATGGAGCAACGTACACGGCACGCGTCATTCCAAATGACCAACGTGAAGACTTGGTGTTGCTTGAAGCGGGCGAATTAGACCGTGGCCCTCTACCTTGGCGATCACAAGCGGCCTCTCAAGGAGAAACTGTGCATATAATTGGCTACGATCAGACAGCGAACGCCATAAAGGTATTTCCACGCGGCACCGTCGTCTTACCCCCGTTAGTTAACAAACCTTTATCCCGGATACAGCATGTCGCAACGGCTGCAGCGGGTAGCAGTGGGGCCGCTTTGGTAGCAGCTGATGGCCGATTGATTGGTATTGCGACCTCAGGTGATGACCAACGTGGCGACGCGATACCGGTCGGTCGAGTAGTGCATATAGAGGCGCACTCAAGCAAACAGCACCTTAACGTGCACCGCGCTATTGCCAGTGATTATACGGTCTGTCTAGAAGCCTTGAGGCGGATGCCAAAACGCCGTGCCCGATTGGCACGCCGTGCCGTTGAATTTCTGGTGCGTGCATGCAGTAAGACGCAAAATACGCATCTATTGGACAGTGCGGGGCAAGTCTTAGGACGTGCCGGACATATGAATGCAGGTAAGGATATTTTTTCCCAGGCATTGAAATTGGATCCATATGCCCTGAATAACCGGATTGGTTTGGTGGTAACACTTTTGCTCAGTGGGAGCATTGACGAGACGATACCTCACTTGAAGTGGCTAGTTCAGTTACTCCCGCGCGATAAAAATGTCTTAAGACTTGCAGTTCAGGCAGGGAAGCGTGGCGGCGATATACAATTGGCGCGCGATGCACTGCAGAGATTGGAAGATTTGGACCCGGTCCTCGCTGTCCCACTTCGCCAATATTTCGTCAGATAACTAGGAAGCTTCTTACAACCACCTAGTTGTGCCAAGCTGAATATTGCCTTCAAAACGCTTGCTGCGTATGTTTTGTCGTTCGAAACGCAAGTCTTGGTCATGATTTTTGATGAAGTTTTCTGAACCGTTGCTAAAAGGAAAGTTAATCCGTCGCTATAAGCGGTTTCTATCCGATATCGATTTAAATGGTGAAACCGTAGTGGCTCATTGTGCGAATCCGGGTGCGATGACGGGGCTCAACTCGCCTGGCTCAGAGGTTTGGTTGTCGGCGAATAGAAATCCAAAGGCAAAACTTAACTGGCGTTGGGAATTAATTCGGATTGGTGATAATCTCGTCGGTATAAATACCGCGCATCCGAATGGAATTTTGACGGAAGCGATAAAAGCAGGCCAGATTGAAAGCTTGAACGGGTACGATAACCTTCGGCGGGAAGTGAAATATGGCCAGAACAGCCGAATTGATATTTTGCTGGAGCATAATGATCGTCCTCCTTGTTACGTTGAAATCAAGAATGTCCATTTGAAGCGCGATTTGCCCGGCCGCCAGAACGCGGCAGAGTTTCCGGATTCTGTGACGAAACGAGGAACGAAGCACTTAGTCGAAATGTCCAATATGGTCCGTGAAGGTGCGCGAGCAGTCATGGTATATCTCGTGCAACGGAGTGACTGCGACCACTTCAGGGTAGCGGAAGATGTCGATCCGAAATATGCGGAAACTCTAGTGGAGGCTCGGGCGAGCGGGGTGGAGACAATATGTTATGATTGTGATATCAGTGTCTGTGGGATATCGGTCGCACGGCGACTGCCATTGCAATTAAAGGCAGCCTAATCATGAGGCAAGACATAATGAATAATTCGCAATCGCAAGCAATGGCAATGTTAGACCCGGAATTGGCTGGTGTGCAGCTTCATGGACCTGAAGAATTCGAAGGAATGAGAAAAGCCGGACATTTAGCTGCCGAAGTTCTTGATATCATCACGCCGCATGTCGTCCCGGGTGTGAGTACCGAACGACTCGATCAACTTTGTCACGAATATATTATCGAGCGCGATGCGGTCCCGGCGCCATTAAATTATCGCGGTTTTCCGAAGTCTATATGCACATCGGTAAATCATGTTGTTTGTCATGGTATTCCAGATGAGAAGAAACGTTTAGTCAATGGCGACATCATCAATATCGATATCACAGTCATTGTGGATGGTTGGCACGGTGATACTAGCCGCATGTTTTTGGTTGGTGATAAGGTAAAAATTAGGGCGAAAAATTTAGTACGGGTCACATACGATAGTATGATGCGGGCTATTGAAATTGTGAGGCCTGGAACAACGCTTGGCGACATAGGACATGCGATCCAATTCTACGCCGAACAACAAGGCTTTTCGGTTGTGCGCGATTTTTGCGGTCACGGGCTTGGTAGGATTTTTCATTCGCCGCCAAGCATTATGCACTTTGGCACACCCGGAACCGGACCACGCTTGGTAGAAGGTATGTTTTTCACTATAGAGCCTATGATCAACGCCGGGAAATATCCCACAAAAATTTTGCAGGACGGTTGGACCGCTGTCACAAAAGATCGTTCATTGTCAGCACAATTCGAACACAGCATTGGTGTGACAGCTGATGGATTTGAAATATTTACCCTTTCGCCAAATGGTTGGACTTGTCCGCCGTACGACTGATCCGGGCGCTCGGTACCCTATCTGAGAGCACGACGGCGTTCCCACTTATCGAGATAGCGGTAGTAATTGCCGATAATTGGTAAGAACCACGGTTTGCCTGTGTAAAATGGAACTGGGACCTTTTGAAACTCAAGGTTCTCGTAAGCACTAACGGGTTGGCCCTCTTTTAGGATGCGCTGTGCAACTTGTCTGCCAAGATAGGTCATCATTGCCACCCCACTGCCGTTGCACCCGGTACAATAATATAAACCATCCTCTTGGCCCATATGCGGGAGTGCGTCGACCGTCATTGCTACAAATCCGGACCAAGAATGCGTAATTCGAACGCCTCGCAGTTGTGGCCATCTGTCTGTCATCATTTGATAGAGAAGTGTGGCACTTACATCTGGGTGGACATTTTCAAAACGAGCTCGTCCGCCATACATCACGCGCCGGTCACCTGGGAGTAATCGATAATAGCTGGTAACGCGCGGACTTTCAGAAATTGTACGCCCATTTGGGATAAGTTCGAGCGCAAGGTCTTCGGGTATTTCTTCTGTAGCGATTATCTGACTCGAAATCGGAATGATCCGTCGTCGCAGCTTAGGGGTTAGTTCACCGGTATAGCCGTTAGTTGCAACGATAATTTGCTCAGCACGGCAATTGCCCTTGGTGGTCTGGATTTGAAACTTACCAACACTGCCGCCTATCTGTTCGACCCGAGAATGAGCGCAAAGTGTTACTCCGGCTCGATGGCAAGCGTCAAGAATTCCTCTATGAAGGAGAGCTGGGTGGAGTTTTCCGGCTTGTTCAATGGTCATGCCACCGTAATAAAAGTCACTACCGATTTCGCGGCGTTGATCCGCTTTGGGGATGACCTTTGCACCGACCGCTATTGTTCGGTTGAGCGTTTCTGCCTTGGCTTTCATCCCGTCAAAGTGGTCGGGTGTGACGGCGCCAACGAAGCGGCCTCTCTTTTCAAAATGACATTCGATGCCCTCGCGTTGGATAAGTGCGCTGATAAACTCGAAAGCAGCAGCGCTCTCTGAAAGGAGGCCACTTAATAAACTATCTGAACGGTTCGATTGGCCTGGGCCGCCGGAAATGCCCTTGCCAATATTAACGCCGGCGCTTACGCCGCCGCCATTCCGACTACTGGCGGCCTCACCAAAGGCAAGAGTGTCAGCTACCGTGACGATGCGGCCTTCTTTGGCTAATTCAAGTGCGGCTGAAAGCCCAGAATAGCCGCTACCAATGACGAATATTTCTGTCTGGGGTGGCAGGTTGGTGGAATAATCGGTGCTGGGGCGTACCGCCTCCCACCAATAAGGCTCCGGCTTGTAATCAGGATGAAATATCGTGCGGTCACGCTGCATGAAATAGCCTCAACGCTCGCCGAAGTGGCGTCGCCATATCGGTCCTATGACCCGGTCTGAACGAACTTTTTGAGTAAGCGCAAATAGCCTGGGTGCGTCGATCTCTCCGCGATGCCAAATGAAGAACATGGCAATATATATATCGGCCAAACTCATACTGTCCCCGAGTAGGAATGGGCTCTTAATATGTTCTTCTATCACAAGCAACGCTTCTCCCATCCTTCGGATGGCCGCGGTGCGAATTGCTTTGTGACCTTTGTCGTCGTCTGTAAATCGGAAGGGATAGCCGCGGCGAACAACAGATTCATAAAGGTTTACGCCTGCGAAAACCGTCCAGCGCAGATATTGGGCATGGTCGGATGTGCCAGGTGGGGGGGCAAGCTTCTTTTCCGGGAAACAGGCTGCCAGATGGATCAGTATCGCGGTGGATTCAGTCATCTTCGTCCCATCAGGTAAGATCAATGTTGGCACCTGTCCCCAGGGGTTGGTCTCAAGGAAACTTTCCGGCAGAGGCGTGCCTACTTTGGAGTCTAGCTCCGTGAGCTCAAAATCGACTTTTGCGAGGGTAAGAGCCGCTTCGACAACGAACCCACCAGAACCCAGACGGTTGTAAAGGTGATAAGACATAAAGTTACTATAGCAAACCTTTGAGCTTTAATTTTTAAAAAATATCTTATTTTTGCAATTAATTGCTCATATAAACAGGCCGGGTTTTAGATCATTAGAGAATGAAGAAAACATGCTCTCTTGTTGATGAATTAGGTGTGCCCATTCAAATCCTTCTGGCGTGCCAACGTCGTCGTCTTCATTTAAAATGGGCTGGAGGGGAGGAAGTGGAGATCTGTATCTCAGTTTGATGCCATCCGGGCCATGTTAAAAGATAACAGTTTAGGAACAAATAAATTAGGTGAATTCAACATTTTTAAAATTGTTGCGTCATAACCAGTGTTGGTTGAATGGCGATGGAACTTATTAATTGCTACTATAATTGCTGCAAATGCAGCAATGCTTCATGTTATTGGTCTTTGTAAAGTAAGGGCTAATTTTACTAGTTCGGGGTAAGGTCTATGGCCTTTACCGTCAGTTAGTAGGTGAAGAAGTTTCCTGAAAATACGGATTGGGGGGGACAGGATAATTTTTTAAGGGTTGGTAGATGTTCGGTATGTATTTTCCAAGTCGCTCGGGAAAAGGGTACGATTAGCATTTCGGCGAAGTGGTTTTGGAAGACTTTTTGATTCCACTACCGGAAATTATTTGCAATCGCACCCGGCAACCTATTGATATCGTATTTGGAAGGGAATCGCGGCTGGTGTCGCGCGCGGTCTTCAAAACCGTTGGGGGGCGTTAAACGGTCCCGGTGAGTTCGACTCTCACTCTCTTCCGCCAAATTCCTATGGCATCTTAAGCAGCTTCGGCCGGATATACCGCTATATTCGAGAAACGAGCGAGAGCTGAATGAAATATTCATTCGATTGCATACTCATGATCGAAGGCGATTGATTATTCTAGCATGTCTATGGCATTGTAAATAGGAGCCGTCACGACCAGTTCGAGTTCCGTTTTAAGAAGGCGGAACGTGGGTTGATCAATTGAACTATCGAAGACACTCGTTTCCTTGCAGTCTAAAATCTGGTGAGTACCAAGGTTGGTGTTTGGCTTAGTGAGGCGGGGAGTGAGCTGCTTTCGACTTTTGAAATACCGGCCTTTTCAGGTCGTGGAGCCAAATGCGCAATTCGAACAGGTGCCTTCCACTTCGACGACGCGGCGTTGCGTCTGGAAACCGATTTGTGCCGCACCTTCGGAGATTAGTGTTTCAAGGCGCTGGTCCTTTACCTCGGCTGATGCGCCGCAATTAATGCAAATGAAGAAAAAACAATCATGGTCGCGCTCCGGGTGCGTTAACGGGACATAGGCATTGCGGCTCTCAATTTTCGCCACAAGCCCCTGGGATGTTAAAAATTCAAGTCCACGATATACAGTGGGTGGTCCGACACGGCGAGAATCGTCCGGCGATAGGGCATCGATAAGCTCATAGGCCCCCATCGGACGACCGTTATCCCAAAGTAACTCTAGTATTCGGCGCCGTAGTTTTGTAAACTGAAATCCGCGTTTTTTGCATAAAGTTGCGGCCATTGCTACACGTTCAGCGGGTTCATGTTTCTCACGGCAATTATCGTCAATACAAGGTTTAGGCTGAGCTGACGGAGCCTTGATATCCTACCCCTCCTTGTAATCAAGAAATGCAACGTTATAACGTTTCAATTCTTGATTGCAAGAATTACATATCCTTATGAACCGAGAATGGTCTTGGGAAAGGAATTGCAATGAATTCAACGAATGTCGGTGGGCGTCCTAAGAGCGCGGTGCAGAAAAAATCGACAAAGCGGCATAGGCCCAGCCGGGCTGAAGCGGAAGCAGCCGTTCGAACCCTGATCGAATGGGCCGGTGATGACCCCGACCGTGAAGGCTTAGTCGATACACCAAACCGCGTTGTGCGGGCCTATGAAGAATTTTTTGCCGGATATCACGAGGATCCGGTTGCGATGCTAACAACGACATTTGAGGAGACGGCCGACTATAACGAGGTGATCGTTATACGCGATATTCGTCTGGAATCGTATTGTGAGCATCATATCGTTCCTATTCTAGGCAAGGCACATATCGGCTACTTGCCAGCGAACCGCGTAGTCGGAATTTCTAAATTGGCACGCGTAGTCGAAGTGTTTGCAAAACGGATGCAGATCCAAGAGACGCTTACCGCGCAAATTGCGGGTACAATCCACGAAGTCTTGAAACCACGGGGTGTCGGCGTTGTCATCGAAGCGGCGCATCAATGTATGACCACGCGCGGTATTCGCAAACCGGGTGTTAGTATGGTCACAAGCCGCATGTTGGGGTCGTTCCGCGACGACCCAATGACACGCCAGGAGTTTCTTTCGATTATTGGTGGCTCAAGGAGTAGCATCGATGACGCCTGAGAATGACGATGGGAGAAATTCCCCCCCCTTTAAGGCCCGCAAATCCGTCGAACAAGTTGAGGAGGGCTGCGACTTGGCACCGAAGTTCGATACGGATGGCCTGATACCCTGCATCACAACCGACGCAGCTACGGGTGACGTTCTGATGCTCGGGTTTATGAATAAAGAGGCGTTAAGACGAACAATTGAGACCGAAGAAGCGCACTATTGGAGTAGAAGCCGTGGATGTCTTTGGCACAAGGGTTCAAGCAGCGGCCTTATCCAGCGGGTCATAGAGATGCGCATAGACGACGATCAGGACGCCGTTTGGTTACGCGTGGAAGTCGATGGTTCTGGGGCTAGCTGCCACGTTGGATACCGTTCCTGCTTTTATCGGTCTGTCCCGCTTGGACAAGCCGGAAATATTGCCCCGCAGCTTAAGTTTGAGGAGGCAACAAAGCTTTTTGAACCGACTGAAGTCTATGGAAATGCGGCCAATCCCACCCAGTTGTAGTCATTAAGAACTGACAAGCGGAAACGCGCTTAAATATTTTAAGCAAATTGGGTTCAACATATTAATCTGCCTTGATTGGTGTGCAGGGGGCGATGTGTAGGCGCACACCTACCCGAAATAAAATCTAGGATGCAACATGGCGACATTGACGTATTTGACGACAACCCATTTTGACTTCGGGGCGGTTAAAAAAACTCTCAGCTGAACTTGGCCGCGCGGGAATTTCCAAACCATTCATTGCAACGGACAGGGGGGTTTGTGCGGCAGGGCTTGTCGACATAGCAATCGGGGTGATTGGTTCTGATGTGCCGATCTCGATTTTCGGTGAAACTCCCGGTAACCCAACGGAATCCGTAGTTCTGAAGGCTTTCGAACAGTATAAGGAAGATGGCTGCGATGGCGTCCTCGCCATTGGCGGTGGCTCTTCAATGGACCTAGGTAAAGCCGTGGCGTTACTTGCTGGCAGCGGTGGACCATTGGCGCAATTCGATCCATTGGCCGGAGGTGCAAAACGAGTTAAATCCGTCGCGCTTCTGATTGCCATGCCAACCACAGCTGGAACGGGGAGTGAGGTCTCCGTGGGGTTTGTCATCATTATGGACGATGGCCGCAAGTTGACTTTCGCAAGCCCACTCTTTGTTCCGAAAGCCGCAATCTGCGATCCAGAACTTACTTTAGGTTTACCGCAAATGATGACAGCGGCCACTGGTATGGACGCGAAAACACATTGCATAGAGGCGTTTTTGACACCCACTATTAATCCGCCCGCTGATGGTGTCGCGCTTGACGGATTATGGAGAGGTTGGCGCAACCTCCCTCAGGCGGTAAAGGATGGCAATAATCGCGATGCTCGTTGGCAAATGATGATGTGCTCCACTGAGGGGGCAATGTCCTTTATAAAAGGTTTGGGTGCGGTTCATGCAATGAGCCATTCGGCGGGTCGAATTGAACGTCTAAATTTGCATCATGGAACTCTGAACGCCGTTTTTCTGCCCGCGGTGCTTCGGTTTAATGCATCTGAATGTGATGAGAAATTCGAACGTCTGCGTCAAGTAATAGGATTGGCGCAGGGTACCGATATAGCAGAGGCGGTTGCAGCAATGAACGCCGATATAGGCCTGCCGTCCGGATTACAGGCAGTGGGCTTAGAGGAAGAAGACATACCGGATTTGATTGCATATGCTAAGAAAGATTTATCTGCCCTAACCAATCCGCGCAACGCGACAGACGAAGACTATGAGGCAATGATCCGGGAGTCGTTTTGATATGAAAGCGTGTCGAATGGTTACCTTGTAGCAAGCTTACAAATAAATGATAAACCTCTAGATTCATAGTCGTGATCGACCACGGCAATTTCGGAGAATTAGTTTATGCCCCTGCAAATTCATCAGTTTCCTTGTAGATCTGACAACTACGGCTTTCTCGCCCATGATACCGTTTCAGGCCTGACTGCGAGTATCGACACACCAGACGCGGACGCTGTAAACGCCGAACTTGAGGAAAATAATTGGCGTCTTTCCCATATCCTTAATACCCATCACCACGGCGACCATACTGGCGCGAATCTATCTCTCAAAGAGCGTTGGGGGTGCACCATTGTAGGGGCCGCCAACGACGGAGAACGCATTCCGGGTATCGACGTGCGAGTATCTGAAGGAGATAATTATGCGTTCGGGTCCATGACAGCCAAGATATTCGAAGTTCCCGGTCATACTACCGGGCATATAGCGTATTACTTCGAGAGTGAAGGCGTTGCATTTGTTGGAGACACTCTGTTTGCTCTTGGCTGCGGCCGTTTGTTCGAAGGGACACCGGAAATGATGTGGAACAGCCTGCAGAAACTCATGGACCTTCCCGATGAAACAACCGTTTACTGCGCGCATGAATACACACAGGCAAATGCGCAGTTTGCGCTGTCGGTCGAGCCTGGTAACGACCGCCTAGTGGCACGCAGCAAGGAAATAGACGATTTGCGGGCAAAGGGCTTGCCAACCGTTCCCACGACAATTGGTTTAGAACGTACCACCAACCCGTTTTTGCGCCCGATGAGTGAAAATTTACAATCCACTGTTGGACTGAGCGGCGCGGATTTAGTGGCGGTTTTCGCTGAAATCCGAAAGCGCAAAGATAACTTTTGAATCGACTTTTCATCTCTTCTGCCAAATCCCTCTTAATGAGCGTATACTCGCCTTAATTGGTTTGGGTAGAAGGTTCATACAATGGATATCGAGTTCGGTGCGGAAGATAAGGAGTTCCGTCAGAAAGTCCGCAGTTTTTTAACAGAATCGTTGCCCGAAGGTCTACGTCGCAAGGTAGAAAACGGCGTCGAGCTGCAGCGAGATGATATTATGAGTTGGCACCGCATGTTGCATGCCAAAGGATGGGTTGCCCCTAATTGGCCCGCAAAATTTGGCGGGCCGGGCTGGACGTTAGCTCAAAAGTATATCTTTGATGAAGAACACGCCTTAGCAGCGGCACCGCGTTTGGTTTCATTTGGTATCAACATGTGCGGGCCAGTTTTAATGGGGTTTGGCACGGACGCGCAAAAGCAAAAGTTTTTGCCACGCATGCTTTCGGGTGAAGATATTTGGTGTCAGGGATATTCTGAACCTGGTTCGGGTTCCGATCTGGCGTCTTTGACTACGACTGCCACACGGGATGGCGATTACTGGATTATAAATGGTACCAAGACGTGGACTACCAAGGCACATTGGGCTGATTGGTGTTTCTTACTTGCACGGACCTCACTTGAAGACCGCAAGCAGCAGGGCATCACGTTTATTTTGTTAGATCTCAAAACGCCTGGGATTTCCATCAGCCCAATCGTTCTAATGGATGGTCTGCATGAGACCAATATGGTGTTTTTAGACGATGTTCGGGTTCCCGTAGAAAATACAGTTGGCGAAATTGGCAATGGGTGGGGCATTGGCAAATACTTACTCGCACACGAGCGGATGTCGGGCGGCTCCCTTGGCCCGCACAAGAAACTACTCAGCCAACTAAAGACGATCGCCGCCGAAGACGAAACGTCCGGTGGCGCACCGCTCTCGGAAGACCCCGGGTTTGCCCAGAAGATTGCAACTGTTGAGCTCGAACTTAAAACGCTTGAGGCGTTTATGTTGCGGTCCGTGGACGCATTGTCGCGTAGTGGCGACCTCGGGGGGCAGGCCCTTGGTGCCGAAGCCAATATCTTTAAAATTCGGAATACAGAAATACAGCAGCAGTTGACTGAGTTGAAAATGCAGGCTGTCGGTTATTACGCCCAACCTTATCTCTATACCGCGTTAACACAGGGCTGGAATGAAGCGCCCATCGGTGCGGATTACGCGAATGGTTGCACGCCAAACTATCTTCATTTTCGCAAGGTTTCGATCTATTCCGGGTCAAATGAAATCCAGCACAATATTATTGCGAAAGCTGAACTTGGTCTTTGATCTTCTGCTTTCTTTGCTCGGCGTTGAGTTGGTCGAAAGAGAGGGTAAGAATATTAGGCGGTTTCTGCGCGATTTGGCGCACAAAGTTTTCGTAAACCATGCTCACATCAGTAATATCAATTCACAATACTCGACGGTAATAATCCACGGGTGAGATTGCCCAATGTTCAATCCTTATCGATTTATTTCTATTAAATCGTTAAGAAGAATTTTAGAAACATGTTGCCATTCAAGCTGCTAAACTCAAGTGAGATTAGGCCTTTGACTGTGGATAGGGAACGTTTGTATGGGAATACATTCTGCTTCCTGCATGTGGCATCTCAGCGCGAAGAATCGTCCCTGTGTCGGATTCAGTAATAAATACTGACTGGTTATCCGGCCCGCCAAAGGCGAGGTTCGTCATTTTTGCACCGCGGCATGAATTTATGCGATAGAGGGGTATGCCGGTTGGAGAGAAAACCCAAATGATCCCGAGCCCGACATGTGTTACGTAGAGGTTTCCGTCGTTGTCGAGACACATTCCATCTGGTCCACCAGGCCCGCCTGATAAATGTTGGAAGACGCCGATTTTGTAATATGGACCGCCGTCTGGCGGCAATGGGATGTTCCAGACTTGGCAGGCACGCGTCATTCCGACAAAGAGCATATTCTCGTTACGGTTTAAAACAAGGCCGTTTGGACTAATTCCGCAGTCGATTAAACATTCCAGATGGTCATCAGGTGTGAGACGGAATACGCGTCCGTCCGGGCGTTGAAGGTCGGATTGACCTTGGTCGGTAAAATACAAGTCACCATTGGTCCCAAAGTGCAGATCATTACAGCCGCGGAAAGGTTCGGTTCGGATGCGTGTTCGGTGCTCTGACACCTTTCCGTTAGATGGATCAAGCCGCATGATACCGTTTTTGTAGTCGGCGATGTAAATTTGGCCGTCTCTATGAATTTTCAATCCATTGGGATTGCCATCGTATTCTGCGGCTACGGTCCACTTTCCTAACGGTGAGACCATTAGGATTTGGCCGAACGGAATATTGACGACCCAAAGGTTACCGTCTCGGTCGAAAGAAGGCCCTTCGAGAAAGCTATCCGGTTGGCCGCCAAACTGATTGTTTTGTCCCCACTCTGAATAGGTATTTTTTCGTCGAAGTGAAGCCGGCAATTCGAACGCGACGGTGGTTTCGATCTCTTGTGGGGGCGGAAACAGGCTCATTTAAACTCCTTTAATTCATATGCGAATACATGGTTTTGCCGGCGACGGGTAAATCGGCCTTCAGGATGGCACCGGAATGCGATTCTGTTATGAAAAGGCTTTTATTGCCCAGCCCGCCAAAGGCGACGTTCGTCGTCATCAATCCTGTGCAGGAACGGATGCGGTGCTTGGGCTCACCCATCACATCGAAATGCCATACGCAACCGTTTCCGGCATGTGAGACCAAGAGGCCTCCCTCGGCGTCGAGTGCCATTCCATCCGGCCCACCACCACCACCGGATAGGTGCAGAAAAATTCCTACCTTGGCTGTTCCGCCATCGTCGAGAAGCGGCACGCGCCAAACTTGGTTCGCCCGCGTGACGGCCAAGTAGATGATGTCTTCTGTCAAATTAGGCACGAGGCCGTTTGGGCTTGGTACTGTATCGACCAGGCAATCAAGTTGCGCTCCGTCTTCGGAGAGTCGAAAGACGCGACCAGTTGGGTCGTGCATGCCCGTCAGCCCTTGATCGGTGAAGTAGATGTTCCCCATTGTATCAAAGACTAGGTCGTTGACGCCTTTAAAACTCTCGACCCGCCATCGCTCGCAATAAGGCGTAATGTTTCCCGTGCTGGCGTCGATTTTCAGTATGCCTCTCTTGTAATCGGTGACAAAAATCCGACCATCCTTGTGTATCTTCAGCCCATTCGGTTCCCCGTCATATTCTGTGACAAGCGTCCATTCCTTGTCCGGTGAAATGCGAAATATTCGGCCAAATGGGATATCGACAACGTAAAGGTTTCCGTTGCGGTCGAAAGAGGGGCCCTCCAAGAATGAGTGAGGTTCCATCCCAAATTTGTTGGCGGCAATCCATGGTGTGCGGACATTTTCTTTCTGAAACTTCTTTGGAATTTTGCTCCAAACTTCAGTGATAATGTCTTTTGGTGGTGGATATAGGCTCACGGATAACCTCCTCTTTTCCGTAGGAAGCTATAAGACTGTGGCAAAGCGACAAGCGGCTGGCAATCATTGTTCTGGTAGGACATATCTATGTGAATGAAGGAGGATCCGATGGCTGACGAGTTTCAGGAAGCGCTCGATAAGATATTTGCCGCAGACTCAGAGCTTTATGCATTGCGTGGATTTGCGAGGCGGATTGGCTATGGTAAAAAGCCAGCACTGATCAACATTGATCTGGCCAATGCCTGGACCCGGGAGGGGCATGCGTTCACATGCGATGGTATGGATGTGATCATACCGGGTGTCCAGAAGCTTCTTGACGCAGCGCGCGCCAAAGGTATCCCGGTTGTTTATACTACAACAGCTTATACTGATACCGAAGGACCGAACTCTGACATGGGTCTCTGGAAAGAGAAAATTCCTGTTGAGGAGTTGAGGGAAGGAACCGAAGCTGTAGAAATTGATGATCGTATTGCGCCACTTCAAACTGAACAGGTTATTGTAAAGAAGAAAGCGAGTGCGTTTCATGGGACCAATCTTTCTAGCTATCTTAAATCAATCGGTGTCGATACAGTAATCGTAACCGGTGTAACAATGTGTGCCTGCGTGCGGCACTCAGTTGAGGATGCAATTGCTGAGGGCTTCCGTCCGATAGTTGTGCGAGAATGCGTGGGTGACCGAATTCGTGGCGCTGTCGAATGGAACCTATTCGATATTGATGCGAAGTTCGGCGATGTGGAGCCTCTTGAAAACGTGCTCAATTACATGCGCCGCAATGAACCCTAATGGGTAATGGGGATGAGAGAATGACCATTACGACTGTAGCTATTTTGATGCCGGGTGACATGGGCCACGGATGTGCGACCGTCTTTAGGGAAAACGGTTTCCGCACTGTTACCGACCTCTCAAAGCGGAGCGAACGTACCAAAGCTCTTTCGGCGAAGGCTGGGCTCGAAAACCTTGGATCCCTAGAAGAGGTTGCGAAACAGGCGCATATTGTTTTATCGATCCTGCCTCCGGAGAATGCATTGGATCAAGCGCGCAAGTTTGCGGCTGCAATGATCGCAACCGGAAGCGCGCCACCATATGTTGATTGTAATGCCGTTTCTCCGGCAACAACCCGCAAAATTGGCGCGGAAATTAATCGGTCTGGCGCGTTATATATTGACGGTGGCATCATCGGGAGTAATCCAGTCAATGAGAAAGGCGGCACCCGTCTCTATGTCAGCGGGTCGGATACGGCTGCCGTTCGCGAACTTGATGGTAAAGGAATGGTGGTCCGTGATATCGGTGACGAGATTGGCCGAGCCTCTGGCTTGAAGATGGTATACGCCAGCGCGACAAAAGGCACTTTCTCGCTGCATGCGGCGGTTCTAACAGCGGCGCACGCAATGGGTTTGACAGAAGAATACATGGCGGAACTTAGTGAAAGCCGGCCTGCTATGTTGTCTGCGATGGAAAATATGGTGCCGCGGATCCCGCTTGATGCTGGGCGATGGTTCGGTGAAATGAACGAAATAGCTGCGACATTTAAGGACGTTTGTGTCACGTCTAAATTTCACGAAGGTGCAGCCGATATTATGGAACTGGCCGCTCGAACGCCGATTTCCTCCGAGACGAGAGAGACCGTCGATACGAGCCGGACACTTATTGAGGCGCTGGATATGTATGCGGCGGCCCGCCAGGGCCTTAAATATGCAGAGGATTAGGCGTTATTTTCCAAGACGCCGAGAAGCGACATCCATACGTTTTTTGCATTCAAGCTCATTCAGACCTACCGCTTTACATCGCGCCATGAGTTGTTGTGTCTTACTGGTGCCGCCGGCGATTTTGTCGGCAATTAAGGCGCGGCATTGATGCTTCTTGATATTGTTTTTTAAGCAATAGGCTTTCACCCGATTGACCTTTGATGAGTTTGGCGATCTAAAAGAAGTATTGATTAGCCGAAGGCATGTTTTACGGTCTCGACCGGTCAATCGGCACTTTGATAACAACGCCTGCGCGCTATCTTTCCGATTGAGCTGTTTTGCACGCACAAACCCATCGCGGCATCGCTCTACGGGCAGGCCTCGCGCTCGGCATCGGAGTAAAAAAGCTTCTGGCACGAGTGCGGCATCTTCAGCAGCGTGGACCTGCGTCGGCGTTAGGAGGTGCGATGCGGCAAAAACTGCCATTCCAACGGCAAGTAATGTCAGACGCTGACGCCAGTTTAAATGACTAAGAAACAACATGTTACATGCACCGTTATCGATTATTCAGTTTAGGACATCTCCGAGAGATTGGCTTCGCAAGGCGCATGCCAGCTATGGAATTGGGTAGGAATTCACGTTATTTCTGTAGATGCTTGGAACCTAGGAAAATACTGAATGGCGACTAATAACCCTCGAAGACCCTTGGCTGCTTGTTGCGGCGCTCATGCCATTCATGATGGTCTTTCGGACATTCTGTATGTCCTGTTGCCGCTTCTGCGCGAGAATTTTAATTTATCTTTCGCGGAGATCGGTATGATTCGGGGGGCGCACCGCGCTGCGCTGGCCATCTTTCAATTGCCTGCGGGTCTTTTGGCGGAGCGGCTGGGAGAGCGGAATTTGCTCGTCATTGGCACGGCTGTTGCTGGACTTGCGTATATCGGGCTTGGCTTATCCAGCGGTTTTGTCACTCTTTTGGCGATCTTGTTTTTTGTCGGATTGGGTAGCTCTGTTCAACACCCGCTGGGTGCCTCGATAATTTCAACTGCCTACGCCACTGGCCCGCGGCGCGCAGCGCTTGGCACCTATGCATTCGCTGGTGATGTTGGGAAGTTTTCTTTTGCGGGAGGTCTCGGTCTTCTCATCGCGGCTGGGGTCGATTGGCGCGGACCCGTTGTGTCGCTGGGCGTCTTCACGATCTTAACAGCCGCCGTAATTTTATTTGTTTTGCTGGCTGCTCAGGTAGGCGGTAGGCCGGAAATGCCGCAGGAAAAGGCTGCGAAGGCTAAAGTATCCGGTTGGGGCATTCAGGAACCAATCGGATTTGGCGCTTTGCTCGGGATTATGATTTTCGACAATTGTACGCGAAATGTTTTCCTCACCTTTGTCGCGTTTCTGCTCATTGCGGGCAACGTCGATACGGAGTTGGCGGCGATGGCGATACCAGCGATTTTGCTAGGCGGTATGTGGGGAAAGCTGGCCTGCGGATTTTTAGCCGAACGCGTTGGTATTATTCGAACGGTCATTATAACCGAGGTTGGAACAGCTATTGGTATCGTTGTAATGATATATGTTGAAGGGGATATGGCTTTTTTTGTTCTACCCCTATTGGGTATCGTGCTAAACGGCACGTCGTCGGTTCTACAAGGAACAATTGGCGATCTAGTCGACCAAGATCGACAATCGCGCGCCTTCGGCTTATTTTTTGCGATCAGTGCTGCTTGCGGTATTATTGCTCCGCTTGGCTTTGGGCTGCTTGCCGATGCTATATCTATTCCTGCGACGATGTTCGTTATTTCGGGAATGCTTCTTCTGGTTTTTCCTTTGTGCCTAGTTTTGTCGCCTATTCTTCGGGCGGCGGCGACCCCTGCGGAGTAAGAGGAGTATTTGATGAGGATTAAAACTGTCAAAGCCGATTGGCTGCATGTACCAATACCCGAACAACAGCAACATACTTCCGACTTTGGTAAAACGCGATCTTTCGACAGCACGCTTGTCCGCATAGAGACTGAGGGTGGTCTTGTCGGGTACGGGGAAGCGAAGGCCGCTGTCGGCAGCGCAGGGACCAATGCGGCGCTTGGCACGATGGTTGAGGAAGAGCTTGGGCCGCTGTTGATTGGAGAAGATGCTCGGGATATCTCTCGGCTTTGGGATGTGATGTATAACGGCAGCCGGGCCCATTACGCGATTGATCGGGGACGCGTCTTCCCGGTTTTGGGAAGGCGCGGCCATCTGATTTCCGCAATCAGCGGGATAGACATGGCGCTTTGGGATATCCTTGGGAAGTCGCTTGGCGAGCCTGTTTGGCGTCTCCTGGGCGGACGTCGGAAAGATCGATATCCTGCTTATGCATCCGGCGGGTGGGCGCCGGTGGATAAAATTGTCGAAGAGCTTCAACACTTCGTTGACCGGGGTAACTTCAAAGCCGTAAAGATGCGCGTGGGTTCTGGTGACGGCACTTTGGTACATTCGGTCGCCCGGGTGAAAGCAGCGCGCGAAGGTTTAGCCAAAGATATTGATATTATGTGTGATGCGCATGGCACGTTCAGTGTTGCTGAGGCTAAGCGATTTTGCCGGCAAGTGGCTGAGTGTAATATTGGTTGGCTGGAAGAACCGGTTGTCGCAGATGACAAACGCGGTATGGCAGAAGTGCGGGCATCGAGTGACGTCCCGATTTCAACAGGAGAGAGTGAATTCACACGGTTTGCGTTTCGGGATTTGGCTGAGTTGCGCGCTTGCGATATTTTTCAGCCGGACCTTTCGATCTGTGGTGGTATTACGGAAGCGATGCGGATCGAGGCTATTGCAAGCGCTTATCAGCTCCGTTATGCGCCGCACTTATGGGGCGGCGCACTTACGTTTGCAGCTGGTCTCCAGACGATGGTCGTCGCTTCGACTGGTTTCATTGTTGAGTATTCACTCGGCGCGAACCCGATGCTTCATGAGTTGGCTATTGAAGATTTTGAAGTGATCGACGGCCACTTAGACGTGCCTGAGCGACCTGGACTTGGTGTCACGGTGAACCAAAAATTCGTTGAGACCTACAGAGTGAAAAATTAAATTACGCCTAATGATGTGTCGCCCATAAAAAAGACCCTCTTGGCGGATTGATTGCTTTTTAACACCTAAGGTCGGTAACGTTTCGGGCGAAGGCCAGCTTGGAACCAGGTTAGATAGCTAATAACGTCGAAAACCGGCAAACCAAGTGCCAGACTTACGTCGCGTGAAAAGGGGCCCATATTGGTGCATTCAAGGACAAGCGCACCGACTTCTGGGTGTTTGGCGACTAAATGCTTACCAGCATCTATTAAGTCATCACGAGCCAGCTCAAAATCCATATAGTCGCCATCGTCGAGAACAGTTTTTGTAAACGTTTTGCCACCCTCGGTGCCGACGATGGGCGTGTCAAGCGCGACACCTACGGCTTTGAGGTGTGCCGGTGTAACGCTTTCCTTTGAAATCGTGATGATCCCAGCCCGCTTATCAGGTGGGAGCGTGCTGTCGACCCAAGGAACTTGCATGAGGGAGGAACTTGCAACCGGAACACCGGCGGCCTCCGCAATATCGTCTTGGAAGAGTGATAGGAACCCACACGTCGTACCTATACCATCGGCTCCCATGGAGACCACTTCCTTTGCCGCTTTCGCGAAGTCGTCTTTAAGGCCAGCGGCACCCTTGCGAACCACCTTATCTGATGTTGCGCCGTCGACGATTTTGTAAATTACCGGGAACGGCCAAGTCTCTGCATTGCCGATATCGCCGTGAATGCGTGGAAAAGCTGTATCCAACATTAGGATACCAAGAGCGGCCCCATATACCGTTTTGCCGGCGCGCGGCGCAGATTCGTTGATCTTTCCTGGCATCGTGCTTGCCCTAATTGTCTGTGAGCGCGATAGAACCATAGATGTTCTTAGGCGAGGCGGCAATCGGAGAGATCGTATGCATGAAACACGGACTATTGCTGAGTGGGCGATTAACTTAAATCTGGAGGACATTCCAGAAACGGTGAAAGATCACGCTCGGCGTTTTATATTAGATAATTTTGGCTGCCAGATTGCCGGTGCGACTTTGCCCTGGAGTAAGGATTACCACAATGTTATTACGCGAACCCGGTCCGGGCATGGAGCGACGGTCGCCTACTATGGTGATCAGCTTGCTCCGGACGATGCAGCCTTCCTAAATAGTGCCTTTAACCATGCAAATGAGACGGACGACACGCACCTGAAGAGTCCAACTCATCCGGGCGGCATTGCCGTGCCCGCGGCGCTTGCGATGGCCGAGTATGTCAGGGGAAGCGGCGCCCAGCTATTGCTGGCTGTTATTGCGGCTTACGAAGTACAAATTCGTCTTTCATGGGCATGTTCTCCCCATCTCATCTACAAAGGGCATCATCCCCCTGTGGGCGTTGGACCCTTCGGGGCGGCGACCGCATCTTCGATTTTGATGGGGTTCAATCTTGAAAAGACAGTCAATGCTCTTGGCATCGCGGGAAGTCATTCAGCTGGCCTGATTGAGTATACGAAGACTGGCGGCTCGGTTAAGCGAATTCATAGCGCTATACCTACGCAAGCGGGTGTCCGGGCTGCGCTCTTTTCCGAGATTGGCATTACAGCGCCACATACAATTCTAGAAGGCGAGAAAGGGTTTTGTGAGGTTTTTGCTGGTGAATACGATCTGTCGCGTTTAACCGATGGCCTCGGTGAGACCTGGCATTTACTCGACAACGGGTTGAAGCCATACAGTTGCTGTCATCTCATTCATGCGGCTTTCGATGCGCTTGACAATATTCGGGATGAAACACCGTTACGCCCGGAAGATGTCAAGGCTATCAGGGTCGCGACAAACAGTGAGCCGATCCTTAGTCATATCGGCTCAATCATGGAACCAGACGATATTCTGGGCGCACAGTTTAGTCTACCTTTCAGTGTTGCGATGCGTCTCCATAACGGGAACCGGGGTGTTCAGGGGGGCAATGGGTTCTGGGATTACATGGAAGTCGATTTTAAGGACAAGAAATTGCTGGACACAGCGCAGAAAATTAGCGTCTTTGTAGCCGAAGACCAAAGCGAATGGGCGTCAGTCGATAAGGGGGCAGGCGTCGAAGTGGAAACCATGGACGGCCGTATACTGCAGAACTCTGTCACCTTCTCAAAGGGGCTGCCAGAGAATGCCATGACGCCTGCGGAAGTTGAAGAAAAATTCAGATATTTGGTTGATCCGGTGATGCCATCCGGCGTGCCTGCCACCATTGTAGAGAGAGTAAACGAAATTGAAGCCGTAAATGATATCAACGATGTTGTACGACTATTGGTCGTGCCTCCCGCACCAGATGCGCGGGCTGCTGCCGAATAGGGGAACTGCGGTATGCGTCAATTAAAAGTCCCAGCCGCTTTCATGCGTGGTGGCACTAGCAATGCGATTGTTTTCCGCGAGGAAGACCTTCCAGAGGATCGCGAGATTTGGTCGGAAATATTCATTGCGGCGATTGGCAGTCCCGATCCTTATGGCCGACAATTAAATGGCATGGGCGGGGGTATTTCATCATTGAGCAAGGTTTGTGTGGTCGGCTCGCCAACGCGAACGGACGCTGATATTGACTATACGTTCGCGCAGGTTGCAGTGCGCGAAGCGAAGGTTGAATACGGTGGCAATTGCGGTAACATGTCGGCGGCTATGGGTCCTTTTGCCGTTGACGAAGGCATGGCCCATGTAGAGGGCGACCAAGCCGTCATCCGCATCCATAATACGAATACATCAAAGATTATCGAAGCTCACTTTAAAATTGATGATCATCTCGCAGCGGTAGACGGCAGTTATGAATTACCAGGTGTGGGTGGGACGGGCTCTGCCTTACGGCTTGATTTTTTGGAACCGGGAGGTGCCATTACTGGAGAGCTGCTGCCGACGGGCAATTCCGTCGATGTCTTGGAGACGCCGACTATGGGCGAGGTTAAAGCCTCGATCGTCGATGCAGCAGCACTATGCGTTCTGGTGGAAGCGCAAACATTGGGCTTAAACGGTGACGAGTTGCCGGCTGATTTAGAGGCAAATCCGAAGGTTCTTCATCTTCTTCAAGAAGTTCGTGCTGCGGCGGCTGTAAAACTTGGGCTGTCGGACAGTATGGAAGAAGCTTTGGCACGAACAACTAATAGGCCATCCGTCGGTTTTGTATCAGTCGCCCAAACGGCCACCACATTGACTGGAGATGGCTTGACTGCCGATGATGGCGACGTGACGGTCCGAATGATCTCTATGGGCGATCCTCACCGTGCGTTGCCAGGAACTTGTTCGACTTGTTTGGCAGTGGCCTCACAAATTGAAGGCACGCTGGTTCACAGTAATACCCGGCCTGGGAAAAACGGCAACGTTCGTCTAATGCACCCTTCCGGCGTATTGCATGCGGCGGCCAATGTGGAGCGTGAAGGCAATGGCTGGTTTGTCCAGAAGGCCAGTTTTTATAGAACGCAGCGACGCTTGTTCGATGGGTTCGTATATCTCTCAGCGGCTGTGGTTCCAAAGTATCGCGCTTATCTTGACAGACTTGCCGAGGCCGCGGAGTAGGCCGGTACCTTGTCTCTCGATATAGCTAAAATTCGGGCGGATACGCCCGGCGTTGAGAAAGTTGCACATTTCAATAATGCCGGCGCTTCTCTAATGCCGACACCCGTTCTTGACGTGCAGATCGAACACTTGAAATTAGAGACTTCAATTGGCGGTTACGAAGCGGCTACTGCGGCGGCAGTGCGGTGCGAAGCAGTATACGCCTCTGTTTCTAAGCTTATTCATGCTGATGTCGAAGAAATAGCATTGGTTGAAAATGCGACCGTAGCCTGGGATATGGCGTTTTACTCCCTGCCATTTGAAAGAGGTGATCGCATTCTGACGTCGGAGGCGGAGTATGCCGCCAATTACATCGCCTATCTCCACGTCGCAAAGCGGACTGGCGTTGTGATCGAGACCATACCCTGTGCAAATTCGGGGGAGGTAGACACGAAGGCTTTGGAAGACATGATCGACGACCGGGTTAAACTCATATCGATCACCCACATTCCAACAAATGGTGGCCTTGTAAATCCGGCGTCTGAAATCGGCCGGATTGCAAAGACGAATAACGTTATATACTTACTTGATGCTTGTCAGTCTGTCGGACAATTGCCGGTCGATGTTGAGGAACTTGGATGTGATATTCTTTCTGCCACAGGCCGAAAATATTTGCGTGGACCACGCGGTACAGGTTTTCTCTATGTACGGAAGGGCATTCTGGCAACTCTCGAACCACCCATGATCGATTTGTTCGCAGCTAGATGGGTGGCGCCCGATCAATATGAACTGAGGCCCGATGCCCGGCGTTTTGAAAATTGGGAGAATAACTACGCTGCGCGTTTAGGGCTTGGCGTCGCGATAGACTATGCGCTCAACCTCGGCATAGAGGTAACTTGGCAGCGTATTTTGGAATTGTCTTCGAGTTTGAGACAGAAACTGTCGGTTATCAATGGGATAAAACTTCGCGATATCGGATCCTTGCAAGGCGGGATTGTAACCTTCACGCTCGAAGGTATCGATGCTACTGAAATCAAAGAGTTGGTCGGTGAGCAGGCCATCAATGTTAGTGTCTCCAATCCATCAAGTACGTTGCTTGATGCTACGCGTCGAAACCTGCCGCCTGTCGTGCGTGCCTCTGTGCACTACTACAATGATGAGGCGGAGATCGTCCGGTTGGTCGATGCCGTTCGTGCAATTTCTGTTAAGAAGGAGTAGCAATCATGGCTTCGATTACGGGCGATTTCGTCGCCAAACTGGCAGCTGTCTGGCACCGTTTTACGGTGTCTGAAGAGGATCGCGAAACGCTAGCCGACATGTTGGTGCCGATGGATGAGGCTGGCGAGCGGGCAGCTAGGCATCTCGCCTTTGATATGGAGCCCGCTGATTTTGACGCGGCGATCGAGGAGCTGGCGCCAAAAGGTAATGTGGAATGAGCATAGATATTGCCTTTCTTGACGCCTGTGACGTGGCGGAACGGATTAAATCAAAAGACGTGTCTGTTGTGGAAGTGACTGAGGTCGCGATCCGGCGGTCTGAAGCGCTGCAACCCGAATTGAATGCATTTATTAGTCTTGAATCAGAAGCGGCGCTGGAAGCCGCTATGAAAGTCGATCAACGCCTCGCCACTGGTGAAGCCCTTGGGTTACTCGCCGGTGTGCCCCTTGCACATAAGGATATGTTCTACCGTGAAGGCAAGGTAACGACCTGTGGTTCTAAGATTCGGGCAGACTTTGTCGCGGACCGAACATCGACAGCTTTGGCGCGATTGGACGAGGCCGACGCGATCGATCTTGGCGGCCTCAATATGTCGGAATTCGCGGTGGGACCGATCGGCAATAACGTGCACTATGGGGATTGTCGCAATCCCTGGAACACAAAACATGCGCCAGGGGGTTCCTCTAGTGGTTCCGGCGCCACGGTAGCGGCGCGGATTGTGTATGGGGCACTCGGCTCGGACACTGGAGGCTCGATACGCATTCCGTCGGGGATGTCTGGGGTAGTTGGCCTTAAACCGACACAGAACAGGGTAAGCCGCTATGGTTTGATGCCACTTTCGTTCTCGTTCGATTGTGCGGGGCCGTTGACGCGCACGGTTCGGGATGCGGCGCGGATTATGGATACGATAGCCGGACATGACCCGAAGGATCCAACCTCAAGCCACATTCAGCTGGGCGCCTACGAAGCCGCATGCGGTGCGTCGGTTGAGGGTCTGCGAGTAGGTATTCCTTCGACCTATTATTACGACGATATGGACCCTGCTGTGGAAGTCTTGGTTAAAGCTGCACAGAAAGTGCTGTTGGATACCGGTGCGGTCTTGGTCGAAGCTGACGTGCCGGACCATGAGGATATGAACCTCATCTGGGCTGCGGCATTAGCGGCCGAAGCGGCAACAATTCATCGTGAATGGTTAATTGAGCGACCGCAGGACTATGGTGATATGGTACGGCGGCGGATCGAATTCGGTCTCTATCAACCGGCGACCCGATATATCGAAGCGCTAACCATGCGGGACACATTTTTGCGTGACTATTGTGCTACTGCATTCCGCGATTGTGATTTGTTGATGGTGCCGACAATGCCGGTGACAGCACCTCACCTTACTGATGTAGATGTTGGTGGCGGAGAAGATATGCCTGCGGTCGTGCTGCGGATATCTAAGAATACACGTCCGGTCAGCTATCTAGGTTTGCCGGCATTAAGTGTGCCGTGTGGCTTCACGTCGGCAGGCTTACCGACTGCATTCCAGTTGATTGGGCGACCTTTCGATGAAGCCACTCTGTGTAAGGCGGGTCATGCCTATCAGCAGGCAACTAATTGGCATACTCGGGTTCCCAAAATCGCTCAATGAGGCTCGCTAGGGATCGTGTGTCACTGAGGAAACGCGCCAAGACGACTAGGCTCTCTATCTGCGGCAGACACTGATGGGTTATAGCTTTGTCATTTCGGAATAATGTTTATTGCCGACCTGCTCGCATCCCGGCAATCTCTCATCATGTCCGATCGTGATCCGTCCAGCTCAGGTCTTCGTCAAGGGGTGATTTTTATCGTTTCTGCGATGCTTATCCTACCGGGTATTGATGCTATCGCCAAAGGTCTTGCCGATAATATTTCAGCGGGAGAAGTCGCGTGGATCCGGCACGTATTGCAGACGCTCTTTCTATTGCCGTTTATGTTGAACCCTGGCGCTTGGCGGAACGTCGAAGCATTTTGGCTGAATGTTACCCGAGGCGTTCTGATGGCAGGGCTGACTGTGATGTTTTTTTCCGCCTTAGCAATGATGCCGATTGCCGATGCGATTGCCTTGTTCTTCGTGGGTCCGCTAATCTTTACGTTGCTATCTGCTATTTTTCTTGGCGAACGAATTGGCTGGCGGCGTGGCCTGGCGATCTTGGTTGGGTTTTCTGGCGCGCTACTGATTATTCAACCAAGTTACAGCATTTTTGGTGTGACCGCCTTATTGCCAGTTGGAACGGCCTTTTGCTTTGCTATTTATATGGTGCTGACCCGAAAATTGGCGCGGCATGGGACTGTTGCAGACGCTATAGGTATGCAATTTTATGTTGGGCTTTATGGCGCCTTAGTGCTTACCCTTGCCCTAGCGTGTGGCCATGATATTGGCGTGTCTTTTCTCGCCGTGACAATTCCTAACGGGATAGAATGGGGGCTTCTGCTCCTGCTCGGGGTGATAGCGACTGTTGGGCATATCCTCATTGCTCTTGCCGCTCGGCGAATCGGCGCCGCCCAAATTGCTCCCTTCCAGTATCTGGAGATTGTTGGCGCTACAAGCTTGGGTTTCATTTTCTTTGACGATTTTCCCGATCCGCTGACCTGGCTTGGCATAACGATAATTGTTAGCTCCGGCCTATACGTCTATTTCCGTGAAAGGCGATTGGCGCTGGAACGAGAAACGCACATTTGAAATTGATTGCAGTCGGTTGAATTAAATTAACCACAAAAAAGTTATTCATCCAAATTGACCTTATGTAGAGAGCCTTTACCTTTGTTTTGCGAAGGCTTCAGTCAAAGGAACCCTCATGTTTTACGAACGCATTCAAGTGATGCCACTGAGCCCATTGATTGGGGCTGAAATCTCCGGTGTTGATCTTTCAAAACCACTTGGTAATCAGGTATTTCAAGAAATTCATGACGCATTGATTGCCCATCAAGTAATTTTTTTTCGTGAACAAACGATGACCCTAGATGAGCACAAGGCCTTCGGCCGTCGGTTTGGTAAGTTGCACGTTCATCCCGCCGCTCCTTCGACATATGGAGATCAGGAAGTTGTGACGATCCACGCAGATGCGAACTCAACAAGCGTTTCTGGTGGTCAAATGTGGCACTCTGACGTTAGTGCTGATGAAGAGCCCCCGATGGGAAGCATTTTGCATCTTAGGCAGGCGCCGCATGTGGGCGGCGATACAATTTTTGCGAGTATGTATGCCGCCTATGAAGCGCTGTCGGATGAGATGAAGGATTTTCTTGGAAACTTGCAGGCCTGGCATTCCTCGGAGAAACGTCACAAGGCACGCTACGGACATCTCGGTCAACTCCGCGACGGTACGGATACCTATCCCAAAGCGCTTCACCCTATTTTGCGTACCCACCCAGTTTCTGGTAAAAAGGCGCTATTTGTTAACACAGTCTTCACGACACATATTGAAGGGTTGGCGAAGCACGAAAGCGATGCGATCCTAAATTTTCTCTATGACCATATAGCCACACCGGAATTCCAATGCCGTTTCCGCTGGCGAAAAAATTCTGTCGCGTTCTGGGATAATCGATGTACACAGCACCGAGCTCTCTGGGACTATTTTCCGAATACGCGCCACGGATATCGTGTGGCCGTTTGCGGCGACAAGCCAGTCTAGAATAATGATAAGTTAGCGACCTGTATCTTTGTTTGAAAAGAGCAGGAGAGAATTTTGGGATATGAGGGTCAGTCATCTGACACTTTGATGGATAAATGTTGAATTAAAAACTCTATCGGTAAATCTCCTTGAGACGCGCTTTGGCTACATTGACGGCCTAAAAAGTTTTATTCCATCACACCACCGGCCGCTGGCGTACTTCCTCTGCAATCGCACGCTTTAATAGTTGTCCGTCCTTAACGTCGCCGAAGAATTTTCCGTCCTGCATCATTATTTTTCCTCTAAGCATAGTTAGTGTCGGCCAAACGGCGGCTTCATAGCCTTCCCAGGGGGTATAGTCGGTTTCGTGCAGGCGCGCCGCTGTTACCGTGCGGCTTTCCATTGGATCAAGGATAGTAACATCAGCATCTGAGCCAGCCGCAAGCGCACCTTTCCTGGGGTACATGCCCATTATTTTTGCCGCGTTAGTTGAGACCAAATCTGCGAACTTTTCGAGGTTGTAACCACGTTTTTTTACCATCTCTGTGTACATTACCGAGACACGCGGTTCGGCGCCTGCGTTGCCGCCAGTGACGTCATCGATGCGTTTTCCTTGAACTTTGGTCGACAGGCCGCAGCAGATTTCATCCGTCGCCACTGTGCTAATTGAACCTTGGAGTTGACCTTCCCAGAGCGCGTCCTGATCCGATGTCTCTTTTAGGCTTGGATAAGTATGGTAGATTTGGCCGTTCGGCAGTTTGTAATGTTCGTGTGTGAACATGAGATATTGATGGAGGGTTTCGCCGTAAATTGGAAAACCTCTTGCACGGCTTGCCTGTATCGCAGCGACGCCAGTAGCGGCCGACACGTGCATCATATACAGCGGTGTGCCCTCTACATGTTCAGCCAGACGAATAATGCGTCGAAAAGACAGATCCTCTGACATAGTATTGTGAACTTCGGCCATGTTCTCGAACCCGGTTCGTCCTTGCCGTTCCAGAACGTCATACATGTGCATAACGATCTCATCATCCTCTGCATGGATGGCGCCAATTCCACCTTCTTTTTTCAATACCTTGAAGATTTCCCATATATGGCCATGAGTTATTTTGCGCCCTTTGCGGCTTGGTGTGATATCGGTGGTAAAGATCTTTATCGAAGGATGACCTTCTTGGATGACTTCAGCAATTTGCGGCAAAAGTTCGGGTTCTATCGCGCCTTGTAGCATGATGTGGTAGCCGTAATCGCTATAGCATTTTCCAGTCCAGTCTTGCTTGCGGATGTTGATGGCTTCTTCGATGGTTTGGCCTGGCAACACGTTGGCGAAATCGAGCAGTGTTGTGGTACCGCCATGGATAGCAGCACGGCTTACAATATCTGGCCCGTCGGTGAGGCCTGCTTCTCCGCCGTCGATAGCCGGAATATGCCAGAGCGAATGTATATGCGGGTCTATACCGCCAGGAATGACGATCTTGCCCGTGGCATCGATCACATCTACCGTCTGGTCGTCAGCGAATTGGCCTGGCCAAGCGATGGCTGCGATGGTGTTGCCCTTGATACAGATGTCCCAGGCTCCTGTTCCTTGCGGTGTGACGACTTGGTCGCCGCGAACGATCCAATCGAACATCAAACGCCCCCGAATTAAAATACTGATACTACGAATATATGTTGGTCCGGCGAGTTAAGCAGGGAAGGTGGCACTGGCATTGCTTTCTTTTATTAATGATGGTGATTTCAGGCGCTTTTTGCTCCCTACGAATTGGGGTCGCGATGCTGACACATCACTAAATGATCTACATCATACAAGAACAAAAACAGCTGAAACCACGAAATTCCAACGGCTGTGGCCTCCAAATTTGCTTTTTTTGTTAAAACTATTTGGCAACAACTTAATGCCGCGGGATATAGGTGCCGGATGTCATAGTTGTCAGGAATGCGTGGCAGTTGAGCTTCTAATTTAGCCCTATGCATATAAATTTTTTACCTGACGTTTTTTGATGGATTTCCGCCTGCATGGCTTGCAAAATTCCGACGATTGCCGGCGCCATAAACGTTTATCTTCCGGTCTTAACCCTACCGATCACCTGATCTGTCGATGCGGTATAGATTATTTCATGCCGCTAAGTGAATCCTCCCGTTTTAAATTGGCAACAAGTTAATGCAAAGGCGGTAATTTAACCTGTCATACAGATCGGGTTAGTCAGGTTCGGTCATATCTGTCTTTGAACTACCATTTTAATTAGCAAATGAGCCCACTATTCAGGATCACATTTTTACTAAGTGTCTGAGAGTGCAGATAAATTGAAAATTAGGCGGGTGCCGCAGTCGCACCGCCGTCGACAAAGATGGTTTGACCGGTGACATAAGCGCCGGCCGGCGATGCGAGCATGACAGCCGTCCCGGCAATTTCGTCGGGTTGTCCAAGGCGGCCTAATGGAAATGCCGCTTCCCGTTTGGCTCGGAGTTCGGGGTTTTCATAAAGCACACGAGCAAAGTCGGTGACAATCAGACCCGGTGCGATACAGTTCGCGCGGATGTTCTCTTTACCAAACTCAACGGCATAGTTTCTGACTATTTGCATGTCCGCTGCCTTGGAAATTGCGTAGGCCCCGAGTTCGTTCGAGCCGCGAGCCCCACCGATAGAAGAGATAACAATTATTACGCCATCCTGGCGCGTCCGCATGTCTTCAATTGCCATATTACTAAGCCAAACGTTTGAACGGATATTGCACTCCATAATGCGGTCAAAGGCGCTATCGGGTATTTCGGTGATGCTACCGTGGTAGGGATTGACTGCCGCATTGCAGACCAAAATGTCGATCTTACCAAACTCCAATTTTGTCTTATCGATGAGGTTTTGTAATTGATCTTTGTGATGAATGTGACATGGCAATGATACGGCGCGGTTATCTCCCGTGATCCAATTTTGGTTTATTTCGGCAGTGACCTCTTTGCAGGCGTCCTGTTTGCGTGACGATACCACCACATTCGCTCCATGTTGGGCCATTCGCTGCGCGATGGCTTTGCCGATACCTTTGGTCGAACCGGTGATGATGGCGGTTTTGCCGGTTAAGTCGAAGAGGTTCATGACGTGTGTTTCCATTCGTTAGATTACTTTTAGTTGGATCCAGCTAATAGGCCGAGCGACTGCACGACCGTTTCCGCCTCGCCTGGAGACAAGGTGTCGCCTGGCGCTGCGCAGTAGAAGCCGCTGAGTGTGCTGGCCGGACCCGATGGTGGGGTTTGTATCCAGCGTTGAAGAAAAGCGACGCAGGTCGTTGTACCTATACGGCTTCGTCGCCATAGGACTGGACCTAGGACGTTTTTGGACCCGATCAAATCACCAAAAGTACGTTGTTTATCGCGAAATGTTGCCCAATGCTCGACGGTACCAGCTGGGTCGGTTGCATCGGAGATTGGGGGACCGAAGCGAGATTCGCTCAGTAACATGCCAGCGACTACCTCACTGCCCGTGGGACCGTTCCAGAGTGCGTCCTCTTCTACGTAACGTTTGTCGCTACTAATAAAACGGCGACGTATGACGGTTCCGCCGGCCAACGTTCGTAGAGACATTATCAGACGCGATTGTACTGCCTTGATGGATTTAACCTCTCCTGACGGCGCGGGGGCCTGCTCGCCAATATTGGACTGGGTGGCCAGCTTTCTCGTGTAAGTCTTCGTTGGCGTGGTGGCAGGCTTTGCAGCCAGTTGGCTCTTGGCACTACCGGTCAAAGTGTCGATAGTCTTGCCGAGGTAGGTGTCGACTGTTTCGCACGCTATTAGTGACGGCAGGAAAATCGTTGCGGTTATTAGAAAGATATAGCGCATGGTTCCCTATAACTTGTTACCTATGACAATAGGATTGTCACGTCTGGCGGGTCCTTTCAATATCTCAGAAGATGCGTAATCTTGGTGCTGCAACAGCGGTAATGCATGCGATGGCGATCAATGCACAGCCATTTATTGCAAGGCCAGTGTTTAGTCCCAAGGAGTCGGCGATGGTGCCGAGCTCAAGGTGGCCTAATGGACCGAACCCTAGAGCGAGAACCCAAATGCCCATGGCTCGGCCGCGCAAAGCGTTACCAACACTCAGTTGCAACATGCTCTGCGAAAGTATGTCACACGTTGCTGCACAGATTGATGTCAGAAATACGGCAGATAGAACTGTGATCAAGGTGGAGGCTTGTGAAAGACAAATGAGACCAGCCCCAAAAACTGCAATGGTTAGAAGAAAAATGACGCCTGCCAAGTTGCGGGCCCCAAAAGTCGCAAATGCGATGCCGGCGGCGATACCTGCGCCGGCCCGTGTGGCTTGAAGTAAACCGAGGCCTTCAGCATCCATTTCAAGTCGTCCGGTTGCGATCTCTGGAAGCGCTGTGGCGAATGAAAACCCGAAGACTTCGGCCGAGGCCGTAACGAATAAAAGTATTAACAGAAGGCGGTTGACTTTAAGTTCTTGAATGTATTCACGAATATTTTGTCTAATCGGGACGTGGTCTTTAACCGCAGCGATGCCAGCATCTAGTAGGTCGCGGAAAGCTAAGAAGGCGATTAAATGGCCAACGGTGAGACACCAGACGGCCGCAGCGGCACCGAAACGTTCAGTCACATAGCCGGCACTAAGAGCGCCGAGTAATTGTCCACAGCGTGACCCAAGATTAAGCAAACCCATCGCAGAGACAAGGTTTTCTTGGCCGACGAGGTCGTAGGCGTAACTTGCACGAACTGGCTGGTGCAAGGCACGCAGGCTGCCTGCACAGACTGAATATCCTATAAGCAACCAAATTGAAGCTATTCCGAGTGCTAGTGTGACTGCGAAAAGTGCAAGTATGGCGGCGGTTGCGATCTCGATCTGTCGGAGCAATGTACGCCGGTCGGCCCAATCCGTAATTGCACCAGAGACTAACCCAAAGATGAAGAAGGGCGTGAAATAGGCCGCAAGGGTGTAACCGACCCAGGCGCTCGAGCCCATCAACTGGATGACCAGGAATCCGATGACGACTTGCTCGCCGGCCATACCTTGCTGATGAAAGGCGGCGCCAGCAAAGAGACGTCGGTAATCGGCGTTTCTAATTGCTGGGTTCTTGAGCACGGCGTGGTCGGGCAATAAAGAAAAAAGTGGTGGCTAACCCGGCTGCTGGCAGCGAAAGGTCCCACCAATTACCAAGGTTTAGAGCAGTGGCACCGTCGGCACACGACCACACTATAGGGATTGCTGCAAGATGAACCGGTGAATTGTTGTTGCAAAGAAGCAAAATGCCCATGGTGAGAATTACTAGTGGTGTTGGAGCTAATCCGGCCAATTGCACTGATGAATAACCATGAAGGTAAGTTGCGCCCAGCGGGTAGATGGTTAACGCGAAAATGACAAGCATAAGTCCGAACCAAGATGCAGCACTTTTGTCGCCGTAATATCGAAAACGGTCCTTGATCACTCCGGACCAGATCATCAACAGACCCTGGGTGGCAAATACAAACCCGAAGTATTGCGCTGCCCAGTTTATTTTTATTAGGTGTATTTCCATAAATACGAGCCCGGTCCATAACCAACCGAGTGCCAGTAATCCAGAGATAAGCCGATCGCTGCCCGGGCGCGGAAACATCAACAAGCCGAGAAGGAGACTCGAAAGGAAAAGCGCAGTTAATTGAGCCGGCCAGATAGTCTGGTTGTAGATTGTGAAAATCTCCAAAAAGGCTTCCGTTGAATGGTAGTTCATAAATCTAACAAAGCTCTATAAGAAATTGCACCATCAGACTTTGTTTGCCTCTTGCATGCGTTTTACCTCCGAAAAACAAATTTATTTAGGTCACTATTCCAGCCTCGGTCGCTGGGTCGAAGAACGCTATTGGCTACGTTACGATCGACCGGACTGGTACGGCAAGTGGCAACTCTTTTAGGCGTTGCTATCTCAGCATCAGCATACAACTTTGTCTGAGGAAGAACCATTGATAGTGCAACCTATTCGCTATTGACGGGCGACGGCCTGCTTGTTGACCCTTAGTCAGCGAACTAAGATGATCTTAACATATGAAATTTATGGTGTTACGGCATGGCTGTAGAGATATTGCACTCCACCTGTCCTCATGACTGCCCGAGTACTTGTTTGCTTGAGGTTGAAAAAATTTCCGATACGGAAATAGGGCGCATCCACGGTGCTAAAGATAATGATTACACAGCAGGGGTCGTTTGCGCAAAAGTGGCTCGGTATGCCGAACGCATTCATCATTCGGACCGTTTAACAACGCCGTTGCGCCGTATTGGAGAGAAAGGCAAGGGCATTGAGGCGTTCGAAGAGATTACTTGGGATGAAGCGCTTGACGAGATCACTGCAAAGTTTGAAGAGGTCAAAGCCAAATTTGGTGGTGAGGCTATTTGGCCTTATCACTTCGCAGGGACGATGGGGTGGGTAATGCGCGATGGTCTTGATCGATTTCGCCATACCTATGGGACATCTCGTCAGCATTCGACTATATGTACGACGCTGCCTGATTCTGGTTGGAATGCTGGGCATGGAATTAAGCATGGCAACGATCCTCGAGAAATTGCGGAGTCCGATTTGATTGTCGTATGGGGTGGTAATCCTGTTTCAACGCAGGTCAACGTTATGACCCATATTTCAAAAGCAAAGAAAGACCGAGGTGCGAAACTCGTCGTAATCGATGTCTACGAGACGCCGACGGTTAAAGCGGCGGATCATTCGTATCTTATTCGGCCTGGAACAGACGGCGCGCTGGCGACGGCGCTGATGCACATTATGTTTCGAGACGGTTATGCGGACCGTGAGTATATGTCGGAGTTTGCCGATGCCCCGGAAGAACTTGAAGCTCATGTGCGCAACAAGTCACCACAATGGGCAGCTCAGATCACAGGCCTGTCGGTCGAAGAGATCGAAGAATTAGGTTCGCTTTACGGCAAAGTGGATTGTGCTTTTATTCGTATTGGCTACGGCTTTGCGCGCTCACGCAACGGCGCGGTCAATATGCACGCGGTAACTTGTTTGCCTGTTATCACTGGCAAGTGGTTGCATAAAGGTGGTGGATGCCTTTATGGGAATGCTGGTATGTATCCGCTGGATTGGGGTTTGGTTATGGGGCTCGACGCCCGGGACAAATCGATTCGTGAGCTTGATATGTGTCGTCTTGGTCCAATTCTGTTAGGCAATAAGGGTGACTTAAAAGGCGGCCCTCCGGTGAAAGCGATGCTGATCCAGAACACCAACCCGGCAGTCGTTTGCCCCGACCAAAATTCCGTACATGCAGGATTTAGGCGTGACGACCTTTTCTTGGTCGTTCACGAGCAATTCATGACGGAGACGGCGGAGTTCGCCGATATAGTGCTGCCCGCCACTATGTTTTTAGAGCACGATGATATGTATACCGGCGGCGGCCACGTCTATTTTAGTGTCACCAAGCAGATCATCGATGCGCCTGGGCAGTGTCGCAGTAATCACGAATTAATGTGTGCACTAGCTGAACGCCTTGGTCTCGATCATCCGGGTTTTAAACTAACAGCGTGGGAAATTATCGAGGAGACATGCCGAATCTCAGGGCTACCAGATGCCGAAACCCTTTGGCAGAACCACTGGCACGACTGTTCTCTTGGTGAGGATGAAATGCATTTTAGAAATGGTTTCGGCCATGCTGATAAGAAGTTTCGCTTTAAGCCTAATTGGGCTGAGATAGGGCCCGATTTCGAAGGTATGCCGTCACTGCCGGGCTACTACACTAATATTGATCTTGCGAACGATAAGCATCCTTTTCGTATGGTCGCTGCGCCTGCGCGAAACTACCTGAACAGCAGTTTCACTGAAACGCCAACCAGCAAAAAGCGGGAAGGCCGTCCTACTATCAAAATCCATCCAGACGATCTCGTCGCACTTGGAGCGAAAGGTGGAGATGTTGTCCAGGTTGGGAATGAACTTGGTGAGATCCAGGTTCACGCTGTCGCCTTCGAAGGGTTGCAGCGCGGAGTTTGTGTTGTCGAAAGTATATGGCCGAACAAGGCGCATATCGGAAAACAGGGTGTAAATGTGCTTATTAGCGCTGAACAAGGCCAACCGAAGGGCGGCGGTGTTTTCCACGATACGGCAGTTTGGGTTAGAGCAACCTAGGAAGTTCTGCAAAAAAATTGATGTAGGATTACTGAAGCACGGAAGTTGCGTTTTGCCAGGAGGTCCAAAATTTGTCAGTCAACTTAATTCATTAACTATTGCGTGAATTTAAATGACAAGAACACTGGACGGACGACCCCTTGGTTCCTTTATAAAGAGGGATGGTAAAGTTACCGACATCCAGGGAAGCTGACGTTAGCGCCTTTTTGCGTAAGGTGAGCGAGACGTCAGCGTTGACTGCGGGCACACCCGGCAAACGTGGGCGGCTTATTTTTGCCATGGATGCAACCGCGAGCCGTGAGCCAACCTGGGATCAAGCCTGTCAAATCCAGGGTGAGATGTTCAGTGAGACGTTGACCCTCGGTGGCCTTGAAGTGCAATTAATTTTTTATCGTGGATTTGGTGAATGTCGAGCGAGTAAATGGGTGCCGAACGCTAAGGAGTTACTCCGTTTGATGACCAGTGTTCGTTGTCGTGGCGGCCAGACCCAAATTGCCAAAGTGCTTGATCATGCAAAGCGCGAAGCAGAATTGGGAAAAGTGAATGCGCTGGTTTTCGTCGGCGATGCATTGGAGGAGGATATTGACCGTGTTTGCCATAAGGCTGGCAAATTGGGCCTCCTTGGAGTTCCGATGTTTTTGTTCCATGAAGGTGGTGATCCAGTTGCAGAGCGGGGTTTTCGAGAGTTAGCGCGCCTAACGGGAGGTGCCTATTGCCCGTTTGATGCGGGAAGTGCCCAGCAGTTGCGGGACCTGCTGTCCGCTGTTGCCGTTTATGCTGCCGGTGGGCGTCGTGCCTTAATCACATACGGAAATAGTAAGGGTGAAAATGTCTCGCGACTGACACGCCAAATAGCGGGCAAGGGTTAAAAAGCCATGGGATATTTGCTGCTTGGGATTATTCTGCTTGTGGCTTTGGTAATTTTTTTGAAATGGTACGCGAACGCACCGCCCCGATCTATCATAAGAGTTTTGAAGTGGGGAGGGATCACGCTCGCCGTGATCGTTGGTATGCTATTTCTTTTGCGTGGTGGTGCACAATTTTTATGGATTTCCGGGGCATTTCTCCTGCCTTGGCTAATGCGTGCGTGGAGAATGCGAAATTTCGCACGGGCTTCGAGGTCGCGCGCTGATGGCCAAAAGTCGACGGTGCGAACGAGGTTCGTTTCAATGGAACTCGATCACGATACCGGCGAGATGGATGGTGATATCCTAGAGGGGCAATATGTGGGCAGGCGTCTTTCGGATTTGGATTTTGACTCGTTGATAGACCTCTTAAATGTTGCAGTATCGGAAGATGAACAATCCGCGCAGGTTCTTGAAAGCTATCTTGATCGCATGCACACCGATGAATGGCGGAAACGGGCAAGTCCTTCGGGGGGCGCTACTTACGAGCAGGCTGCCAGAAGTAGCAGTGGACGTATGTCGCGCGAAGAAGCCTTTGAGGTGCTTGGTCTTGGTGCCCATGCGAGCGAAGAGGAAATAAAGGCGGCTCATCGAAGGCTGATTCGCGAATACCACCCGGATCGTGGTGGGTCCGACTATTTAGCGGCAAAAATTAACGAAGCTAAAGACCTGTTGCTAAAGGACTGAGAGACGGTAACAGGTCGCGGTTGCGTGGTGCATCAGCCTGTGGCAAACAGGCTGGGATCCGAATGAAATGAAATTATCGGGCCTTTCATGTCCTCTCTTGTACGTAAAGCTATCTTTCCGGTTGGTGGTCTTGGCACACGATTTTTACCGGCAACGAAGGCGATGCCAAAGGAGATGTTGCCAGTGGTCGACAAACCGCTCATCCAGTATGCGGTTGAGGAAGCTGCTGCGGCCGGAATCGAAGAATTCATATTCGTCACGGGCCGCGGTAAGGCTGCTATAGAGGACCATTTCGATGTTTCCTATGAGTTAGAGAAGACCCTCGGAGAGCGCGGGCGTGATGATACTCTTGAAACAATCCGGGCTATTGGGCTTGAACCCGGCCAAATTTCCTATACTCGCCAAATGGAGCCCATGGGATTGGGGCACGCTGTATGGTGCGCCCGCAAACATATTGGCAACGAGCCGGTGGCAATTCTCTTGGCAGATGATCTTGTTATGTCGAAAACACCATGTTTAAGGCAGCTCATTGATGTTCATAACGAAACACGCGGAAATGTCGTTGCCGTTGAGGAGGTGCCAGCGGAGCATACAGACCGATATGGTGTACTGGATATCGAAAGCGATGATGGCACAATTGCCACGGTTTGCGGTTTAGTTGAGAAACCGGAACCATCTGATGCACCATCTCAACTTGCTATTATTGGTCGCTACGTTCTGATGCCCAAGGTTTTCGAGTATCTCTCAAAGTTTGAAAAAGGAGCTGGTGGCGAAATTCAATTAACGGACGCCATGGCTAAGATGATAGGACAAATCCCCTTCCACGGGCTACGATTTGAAGGTCACCGTTTCGATTGTGGTGATAAGATTGGATACTTTGAAGCTAATATTGCTTTTGCTCTTGGGCGAGATGAGTTGCGCTATGATATTGCTGACGTATTGAAACGATATGTTGTTTGGTAAGCGAAAGGACGGCGAATCCCAATGCAGATAGCGATGATCGGCGTTGGATACGTGGGGTTGGTGTCTGGCGCTTGCTTTTCCGAATTTGGTATTGACGTCGTTTGTGTTGACATGGACGCTGAGAAAATTGCACGTCTGAATGAAGGGATAATGCCTATTTATGAGCCTGGCCTGGATGTGCTTGTCGCTAATAATGTGAGTGCTGGGCGGTTGTCCTTTACGACAGAACTCGCCATAGCAGTTGCGGAATCAGATGCGGTTTTTATCGCGGTTGGGACTCCCAGCCGAAGGGGGGACGGCCACGCGGACTTGAGCTATGTGCACGCAGCCAGTGCGCAAATAGCTGGAGCACTTGATGGGTATACGGTCGTCATAACCAAATCAACTGTGCCTGTGGGGACGGGTTGCGAGGTGGAACGCATTATTCGAAATGCCCGGCCTGATGCAAAATTCGATGTTGTTTCGAACCCTGAGTTTTTGCGCGAAGGCTCTGCCATTGAAGACTTTATGCGCCCGGACCGAGTTGTGATTGGCACGGATAGTGATGAAGCTAAAAATGTTATGCATTCGCTTTATCGGCCGTTGTCACTGACTGAAACGCCGATCTTGTTTACAAACCGCGAGACAGCAGAACTTATCAAATATGCAACGAATGCATTCCTTGCTACAAAAATTAGCTTCATCAATGAGTTATCAAACCTATGTGAAAAAGTTGGGGCGGATGTTCGAGATGTATCAAAAGGGATGGGATTGGACGGACGGATAGGTCGCAAGTTCTTGCACCCGGGACCAGGCTATGGAGGCTCATGTTTTCCTAAGGATACGCTCGCACTTGTTCGAACAGCTAAGGAGGCCGACGCGCCTATCCGGATTGTCGAGGCAGTCTTGAATGTTAATTCTGATCGAAAAAAGGAAATGGCGGGCCGGGTAATTGATGCGTGTGGCGGGAGTGTATCTGATAAAACAATCGCCATACTTGGCCTAACTTTTAAGCCCAATACTGACGACATGCGCGAAAGTCCAAGCTTGGATATTGTGCCGGCTCTTCAAGGTGAGGGAGCCAGTGTTAGAGCTTTCGACCCTGAAGGAATGGAAGAGGCCAAGAAGTTGATGAACGGTGTGTTTTGGTGCAAAGACACTTATGAGGCAGTTGATGGTAGTGACGTAGTGGTGATTGTTACCGAATGGAACGAATTTCGTAATTTGGATTTTGCGCGAATGAAGAAAATAATGAAAACCCCCATTTTAGTCGATTTGCGTAATATTTATGAGCCTAAACAAGTCGCAGCGACTGGGTTTTCATATCGGTGTGTTGGGCGTCCCATCTCGAAAATCGCGATTTAGAGGCGCGCTCCCACATGGGCGGTCATACGTTTAATCCAACCCTTTTGCGCAAATACGACATTCGGGGTGTTGTCGGTGATGCGTTATCTGCTGAAGATGCTGTCGCGCTCGGTCGAACATATGGCAGCATTATCATTGAAAGTGGTGGTAAGTTTGTTTGTCTCGGCCGTGACGGCCGACTGAGTTCACCTGAAATAATGATGGCTCTTGCAAGCGGTTTTATGTCGACCGGTACTAACGTGGTGGATATCGGCCTCTCGGCAACCCCGATGCTTTATTATGCATCTAGAATGCTAGATGCACCGGGAGCAATCATGATAACTGGCTCGCACAATCCGCCTAACTATAACGGCTTTAAGTTGGTATTAGCGAACAAACCGTTTTGGGCGGACCAAATACAACAACTTGGCAAGCGGAGTACATTGGGCGATTGGGTTGAGGGGCAAGGCGAAAAGATTGAACTAAATATTCTCGATGCCTATGTGACACGCCTTTGCCGAGACTTTCACTCTAATCGGGAATTGAAAGTTGTTTGGGACGCGGGCAATTCTTCGGTTGGTCCTGCCGTGGCTGAGATGGCCCGGCGGTTACCCGGCCACCATGTGGTGCTAAACGAAACGGTTGACGGTTCATTTCCAGCGCATCACCCAGATCCCACGGTACCAGAGAACCTGACCGATCTAATCAACTCCGTAACCGGTAAGGGGTATGATTTAGGTATCGCTTTTGATGGTGACGGCGATCGTATAGGCGCAGTTGATGGCAAAGGGCGGATCGCTTGGGGCGATCAGCTCCTTGCAATCTTTGCAAAGGAACTTCTGGCGCGCCGACCGGGTGTGGAAATAATCGCGGATGTGAAGGCGAGTCAGGTCTTGTTCGACGAGATAGAGAAGTTGGGTGGCGTTCCAGTCATGTGTGCGCCAGGCCACTCAGTCATTAAGTCTTTGATGGCAGAAAGTGGTGCTCCGTTGGCAGGCGAGATGAGTGGCCACATTTTTTTTGCAGATGGTTATTACGGTTACGATGATGCGCTCTACGCTGCAATTCGATTAATAGACATAATTGCTACTTCAGATTTTAGCCTTTCAGATTTGCTCTCTGAGTTGCCGCAGATGGTAAATACTCCCGAAGTAAGAATTGAAGTCTCTGAAAAACGAAAATTTGCTATCGTTGAAGAAGTTTTGACTTATGCAAAGGCGGATAATCTTTCAATTAATGAAGTGGACGGTCTGCGGGTCAATAGTAATGACGGCTGGTGGCTATTACGGGCATCTAATACAGAGGCGGCATTGGTCGTCCGGTGTGAGTCGGGAGACGAAAATGGACTGGACAGATTGATAAAGACGGTGAGCAAATATTTATCACGTGCCGGCGTAGTGTATAAAACTTCCTAACGGCCCTTTATTGCATTATCGGTGGAATGGCAACGCAGGCTTGTTGCTGCGCCCGCAGGTAAGTGCACGACTTCATGGCATCCCGTTGAGACATTCCTACAATTTGGGCACGGTATAGTCGGTTTCGAGCTTGCTTATGCATAACGATGGCGACACGCCCATGCTCCGCAACGCCTCTACCCTGGAGACGGCCCGCTGCTCCGTATGCGGCAAGACGTGCCGAGGATGATTGGGAAAAGGCGCCGACTTGTATGGCCCAACGCCGGATACGGTTTTGGTTTGATCTAAATTTTTGAGGATAGGCGGCTGTCACTATTTCAGTTTTTAGTTTAGCCGTTTTTTTAAGTTTTTTCGTTGCATTTGACGCGTAGCGTTTTTTCGTTCTTGGGACAAGAGCGTAAGCACGTTCGAAGAGTTTCCGCATGTGACGGTCGCGGCTTTTAGCTGACTTGCCGCCAAAGACGACACCAATTAGCCGCCGATCGTATCGTTTTGTCGATGCGACGAGATTAAAACCTGATGCCCGGATATAGCCGGTCTTAATGCCATCGACGCCGGGATAAGCGCGCAACAGTTTATTGTGATTCCGGTAAGTCCGCCGCTTGTAGTTGAAACGCTGTGTCTTAAAAAAATGGTAAAAATGCGGGAAATCCGTGATGAGTTTTCGTGCCAGGATCGCCATGTCCCGAGCGGTAGAGACTTGACGGCGATTTGGCAGGCCGGAGGCATTTTTGAAACGGGTCTTACGCATTCCAAGAATGCGGGCTTTTCGTGTCATCATTTTAGCAAAGTTGATCTCAGTCTTCCCAAGTGATTCAGCGACAACAACCGCAACATCATTCGCGGATTTAGTGATAAGTGCCAGTATGGCGTCTTTCACGGTAATTGATTGGCCTCGTTTAAGGCCCAACTTTGATGGAGCCATTCCTTGAGCTCTGCGCGACACTTTCAAACGTTGGTTTAGTTTAATTTTACCACGATCCAGCGCGTCGAAAACCATGTAAAGCGTCATCATTTTCGTCAGTGATGCTGGATAACGTTGACGGTCCGGATTCGAAGCATGCAGGACCTTACCAGTTTGTTCATCCACTACAATTGATGCGTAGCGAGCAATAGCTGGAGATTGGGAAACTACGAGAAAAATAAGTAAAAAAGAAATAAAAAATATGAAATATTTGGTATTGAATCGGCTCATCGTTTCACTTTTACAAATATTATAATTCGTTTCACTTCAAGTATTTTCAGTCACTGCGATTCAATCTTTATATTATACTTCTTTCTTCGATTTGTGTCTACTGTTAATTGAGAAATTTCTGTGTAATCTCAGTGGTTTATATGGAGTCGTGATTTTTAATGCCTTATCAATGTGATGAGTTGTAAATATCGGCGGGCAAAACCTTTGGGGAGAAGTGGCAAAAATCTAGAGTTAAATGTTGTGATTTTTTCAATCTTTGACGCGATAAATAACAAATAAAAACAATACGCTATAAGATTTTAAACGGCGCATTACAGTAGCGTATAATTATTAAACTAATGTTGTGTTCAAGGACGAAACTTTTGACGCGCTAAAAGCTATTGGGAAAATGATCTGACTCAGTGATGGGTATATTCGGGTGAACGGGTGGTCCTGCTTATCTCTTCAGCGGGAGGTGATTTTTTGAGATTAATTAATGACAGTTAACTTCGTTGAAGCGTGCAGTCATAGAGAACTGTTTTATTAATGCGGTTCATACGACGCATATGCTCCGTGAGTTGGGTGCTATGCGCTTGCAGAACAAACATACCGACGCTGCTAATGCGGTCTGCGTAGTCCCAGCCACAAATACGAACATGATACGGGTGGCCGAATGCTTGGTGGCGCTCCGACGGCGATGTAATGTTGTGATCTTCGTAGGTTGATTGACGATTTCGGTCTATCGGTACCATTATTAATGCATGTCCGCTTGGATGCAAAATCCGCGCGATCTCGGCAATCGCCTTTCGATCATCTGGAATATGTTCCAATACGTGATTGCAGATTACTAGGTCGAAGGTATTTTTTAAATAGGGGAGATCTGTGAGATCTTGTTGTTCAGCATTGGCGTCATCATCGTATCGATCAATTCCAAGATACTTAACATGCAGTCTGGTTTGGAGCCGCTTTTGGATACAAGCCTCTGGCGCGACGTGAAGTATTCGACAACCAGGGCGAAGTAATCTTCGTCTGCCAATCATATAAAGCCAAAGGAAACGGTGTCTTTCAAGGGAACCGCAGCCTGGGCAACGAGCATTTGGCCTCCCTCTAAGGCCAAATGGAGCGAATCGACTATACCAGCGGTTACAAATGGGGCAATAATAACGCGCAGCTGATAGTGCTTTACTGACGCTACTCCTGCTGCGTGTAGAGAAACCATAGGCTTGTTCAACTGGCATTTCGACACTCTCTATTGCGTGCAGCCTTTGCTTTAGATCAGTTAACATTTGGGTGTTCTCCTAGCGCATAACACTCGGCAATATTGGACAGTTGTCAAAAAGGCGGATGTCAACTCTTTATCGTCGCCATGTGAGTCCAATATGATAAGTATAACGATGAATAGTTTTGTAATAGGGATGACTGATCAAGACAGAGATGATGAGCGTAACAATGACGGTGGCGGTGACACCGGTGTAATCGTTGAAACGCGTCCAAAGACTAAAAAGCCGTCGATGTATAAGGTGCTTATGCTGAATGATGACTATACGCCGATGGAGTTTGTCGTGCATGTCTTAGAACGCTTCTTCGGTATGGACGCCGAACAAGCGACGGAAGTGATGTTGCATGTGCATCAGCGTGGGGTTGGAATCTGCGGGGTATTTCCATACGAAGTTGCGGAGACGAAGGTGACGCAGGTTATGGATTTTGCGCGCCAACATCAACATCCGTTACAATGCACGTTGGAGAAGGATTAATATGTCGATGTTGTCGCGTGTTTTAGAGAAGAGTTTGCATCGTGCGTTGTCGTTTGCCACTGAACGGGGACACGAGTACGCAACTTTGGAACATCTGGTGCTCGCACTTACAGACGATCAAGATGCTGTGGCTGTGTTGCGGGCATGCGGTATTGATATGGAAAAGTTGCAAGGAGATCTCATCGAATACCTCGATAATGAGCTCGATATGCTCGTGACTGATTCCCCGGAGGATCCGAAACCAACAGCTGGTTTCCAGCGTGTTCTGCAGCGGGCTGCAATCCATGTTCAATCATCTGGACGAGAAGAGGTGACAGGTGCAAACGTGATAGTGGCTATGTTCTCCGAGCGCGAGAGCCATGCTGTTTACTTCCTACAAGAACAAGATATGACCCGGTTTGACGCGGTTAATTATATTAGCCATGGAATCGCCAAAGTGCCCGGCTTTGGCGAAAGCCGGACGGTCGAAGGAGCGGACGAAGAGCTCGATGGTGAAAAGGTCAATAAGAAGGGAACTGAGGCGCTCGACGCTTATTGCGTAAACCTTAATAGTAAGGCCAATGAGGGGAAGATAGATCCGTTAATTGGACGGTCCGCTGAGGTTGATCGAACAATACAAATTCTTTGTCGTCGCACGAAGAATAACCCGCTATACGTGGGCGATCCCGGCGTTGGCAAAACGGCGATCGCGGAAGGTTTAGCCCGTCGTATTGTAAACACAGATGTGCCAGAAGTTCTGCAAAACGTCATCATTTATTCATTAGATATGGGGGCGTTACTAGCCGGGACACGCTATCGCGGGGATTTTGAAGAACGTCTCAAGGCGGTTATTACTGAGATAGAAAATCTCGACGGAGCCGTTATGTTTATAGACGAAATCCATACTGTGATTGGTGCAGGTGCGACTTCTGGGGGTGCAATGGATGCCTCAAACCTTCTGAAACCTGCATTGCAAACCGGATCACTTAGATGCATTGGGTCTACAACATATAAAGAGTACCGCAACCATTTTGAAAAAGACCGAGCACTGGTGCGTCGGTTCCAAAAGATCGATGTTAATGAGCCATCGGTTGAAGACGCCGTTAAAATTCTGCGGGGTCTTAAGCCCTATTACGAGGAGCACCATCAGGTCCGTTACACTGCGGAAGCCCTCCGTGCTGCTGTTGAACTATCAAATCGCTATATCGGTGATCGTAAGTTGCCAGATAAGGCAATCGACGTGATTGATGAGGTCGGTGCCTCGCAAATGCTTGTATCGCCCTCAAAACGAAAGAAAACACTTGGTGTTAGAGATGTTGAGAACGTCATCGCTACGATGGCACGGATACCGCCAAAGCAAGTTTCCAAAAATGATAAACTAGCTCTTTCAACCTTGGAACGAGACCTAAAAATGGTTGTCTTTGGTCAAGATAATGCAATCGAGTCGTTGGCAAGTGCCATTAAATTAGCACGAGCGGGCCTGCGTGAAGCAGAAAAACCGATTGGCAGTTATCTTTTCTCTGGGCCAACTGGTGTAGGAAAGACCGAAGTCGCGCGACAGTTGGCTAATACACTTGGGATAGAGTTGGTGCGGTTCGATATGTCGGAATACATGGAACGTCACAGCGTATCTCGTCTGATAGGTGCACCGCCAGGATATGTTGGCTTCGACCAAGGCGGCATGTTGACCGATGCTGTTGATCAAAATCCACACGCTGTTCTCCTATTGGATGAAATTGAAAAAGCACACCCTGACGTATTCAATGTTCTCTTGCAGATTATGGACTATGGCAAGCTCACCGATCATAACAGCAAGACGGTAGATTTCAGAAATGTCATTTTGATTATGACAACGAACGCTGGAGCAGCCGATCTAGCTAAGCCCGCAATTGGGTTTGCGAGAAACGAGCGCAATGGGGAGGATCAAGAGGCAATAAATCGGTTGTTTACTCCAGAGTTTAGGAACCGTCTTGATTCGATTATTGCGTTTTCTAACCTGTCATCCCAGGTAGTGGGCAAGGTGGTTGAAAAGTTCATTATGCAGCTTGAAGAGCAATTGGCCGATCGCCAGGTCACAATCTCCCTCTCAAAAGCCGCACATAATTGGCTTGCTAAAAATGGTTACGACCATAACTTCGGTGCACGCCCCCTCGGACGCCTTATTCAAGAGAAGATTAAGCAGCCGCTTTCGGAAGAACTACTATTCGGCAAGCTATCGAAGGGTGGTAGTGTTACGATAGATGAGAAAGATGGCGAATTGACCTTCCTTTTTGAGTCGTCACCTCAAAAAGTTAAACCAGGTGGCTCAGACAAGAAGGGCAAAAATAAAACTTCAGAGTTTGCTGACTGATTGGTCTTAGGTTGCTAGTCCCCTCACAATGGGAGGGCTGTTCATTATGACTCCATTGCAGACCCTTATTTTGGCCGAGAATAGTGCTTTGTAATGAAAACTGAAGCCGTAGCCCCTCACTAAAAAGATTATTGGTTGGGAGTATTCGCTGCTATCGAAAATATGGGATACTCCACTGATTGATGATGTCTCAATAGTGTCAGTCGGACGATTAAGTCGAAACAACATTTGCGCTGGGTTAATTCGGCTCGTGCATTCGGCAATTGCGCTTGTATCATCGCATTTTTCGAGCGAATTACCGAGGGGCGAAACTTGTCGTTAACAAGAAGGTAGCTGCCATTAATCATACTACAAACCTAAATTTGGCATCGCCTTCGCCCCCAAAAGGAATAGGATCCGGCCGTCGAACCAAATATTTGGAACTCAGCAAAATTTCAGTTTAAGAATTTCCCATACCTTGTCGATATGGCGTTTCATTCTCTAAATAGACCATTTCTCGAGATTCTTCGGCACGTTCTTGCTCCAAGAATTGGGCGACCGCTTGGCGGAAGGAGGGGTTCGGTATCCAATGAGCGCTTCTTGTTTGAACTGGTTCATAACCACGTTGCAATTTATGAGACCCTTGTGTGCCAGCTTCAACGCGAGCCAATCCATGATTGATAGCATATTCGATTGCGCTGTAATAGCACGTCTCAAAATGCAGAAATTTATAGTCTGCGACGCATCCCCAGTTTCGTCCAAAAAGAGAATTTCCACCTTTTAAATTGAGCGCTCCGGCGATTGGGATGTCCTCGGTATAGGCCATAATGAGCACAATCTGTTCCGGCATAGAATGCGACACAATTTCAAAAAATTGGCGTGTGAGATAAGGATATCCCCATTTCCGGTCATAAGTATCGGTATAAAATTGGTAGAAAGCGTCCCATGCAGCCGACGTAAGTTTATCGCCAGAAAGACATTTAATTTTGATATTAGCTTCGGTGACTTTGCGGCGCTCTTTGCGTATCATCTTTCGCTTCCGGCTGTTGAGGGAGGCGAGAAAGTCGTCGAAGTTTTTGTAGCTACGGTTATGCCAATGATATTGATGTGCATGACGTATCATAAAATCCGCTTCTTCAAGATAGTCACTGTCGGTTTTAGACGGGAATGTGACGTGTAGCGAGGATAAATCGTTACGAGTTGTCCATTCGATCATGGCAGTAACAAGAGCAGCTTTCGTCGTATGGGATCCAATATTTGGACGAACGAGCAGTCTGGGGCCCGTTACTGGTGTGAAGGGGATTGAGGCTTGTAACTTTGGGTAATATTGACCTCCCGCGCGCTCATAAGCATTTGCCCAACCATAATCGAAGACATATTCGCCCATCGAATGACTTTTGAGGTACATTGGAACCGCGCCTATGAGTTTGCCGCTCGCGTCTTCGACAACGAGGTGCTGGGGTTGCCAGCCCGTTTCAGCCCTTACGGATTGGCTTTCCTCCAAAGCGTGGAGAAAGGCATAACAGATGGAGGGATTACCGTCTGGCAAATTAGAACCGGCGCATTCGTCCCATTCAGCAGGATCGAGTTTAGAAATTCTTGATACCACTTTGATACTTGCTGTATCGCTACCATCCGGCATATTCGCTTTAAACCTCAATGATTAAGTTAGATCTAGAGTGGGGTTGTATGGGGTTCATATCAAGAAAAACCTCTAGTATGAATCTCCTGCTTGCTTGTCCGGCATTAATGTCATAACCACCGCGAATGACTGAATGTCCAATTTGTTCATCTCAAAAAACGCGACACTTTCAGATAGTGTCAGAATACACCTTTCATCAATGTGATGACTGCGCATTCGTATTTCTTGATCCAATGCCGACAGAGACGGTTTTGGAGAGTGTTTACAACAATGACGGGGTAATCACACCAGAGTTCTATCCGAAAGCAAGCTCAAGGTTCAGGCGAGCGCTGGGCACGGCCTTCCGTCTTTATTGGTACGCCCACGGCGGTAATTTACTTGATGTCGGCTGTGGAGGCGGTTTCCAAGTAGCAGCATTTCGATTGTTTGGGATCAATGCGGATGGATTGGATATCGGTGCCGATTCAATCGCGTATGCAATTAAAAACAATAAAAAATCTGATTTTTACTGTGAAAGCTTTGATGAATTTTTGAGTAAAAATAAAAAATATAGATTTATATTTTCATCAGAGGTAATAGAACACGTTGTAGACATCAATAAATATATGAGTTTTTTAAATACATGTTTAGAAAATCGTGGTTATGCTTTTATAACGACGCCAGATATCTCAAGCCAGCGAGTTCCCGAGAATATTTTAGAATGGGACGTCTTCAGCCCACCACGCCATGTCCAATTTTTCTGTCAGGATAACATCATAAAGTTGTTTGAGCGGTATGGTTTTTCGTTCGTAAAAAGGTTTAGTGATCGTAAAGCAGGGCTTCGCGTTCTTTTTCGTAAGACTTAGGTGAATTCTCCCCGGCCTTGACCATTTCAAAAGGCCACAAAGATTAGTCTTATTGGGGGGAGAAAAAAATATGGAATACAAATGCATATCAGCTGATTGTCACATAGATCTGATCTGGCTCCCGCCAGAGTTGTTTACGGCAAATGCGTCTGGACAGATGAAAAATCGGATGCCTTATGTAGATGAGAGTGCGGAGGGTGGGCCACGTTGGATCAGTCGCGGTGGGGCGGATTTTGGTCTTGTCAATGGTATGGGATCGGCTGGTCGCAAGTATGAGCCCGGCGCCATTCATCGTTCAGATATTATGGCCGCTGAGGGTCTTTATGAAGATGGGGCAAAGGGAATACGTCGTTTGACGGAACCCGAACTCCGCGTGAAGGATCAAGACCGGGACGGCGTTCAAGCGGAAGTCCTATATGGTATCCTCGGGGCTGCACAACGTTTACAAGATCCGGAAGCCGAAATCGAGATGATGCGCATTTATAACGAATGGCTTGCCGAATTTTGTGCAAGCCAACCGGATCGATTTGCAGGATTAGCGGCTATTCCAAGCCACAGTATTGAGGCGGCTGTTGACGAAATCAAACGGGTCGCTGCAAGAGGTGCTGTACGCGGTGTGGAGATCGCCAATACGCACGATTTAAAACCATTGTTTCATCCAGATTGGTATCCAGTCTGGGAAGCAGCAAATGATGCAAAGCTACCGGTGCATTTTCATACGATTGGCACACCAAAAACAGATGTTGAGGGTTTTGCTCCGCTTCAGCAACGTCAAGCCTTCGCAGTAAGCCTTACCGGCTTCCAGATGGCAATGTCCCGTATCCTTATGGAAGTCATTTATGGTGGTGTTTTGGAGGCCTATCCAGATATTAAGATCGTAATTGGTGAATCGGGTATCGGATGGATACCATATATTTTGGATCACATGGATCTTGAGTGGGAAGAACAATTTAAGGACTTAACGCTTAAAATGAAGCCATCTGATTACTGGCACCGTCAATGTTTTGCAACTTACCAGTCGGATCGTGTTGGCACGCGGCTTCTCGATTTTCTTGGCGAAGATAATATTATGTGGGGATCAGATTTTCCGCATCCAGACGGTGTTTGGCCTGATTCGCAGAGCTTTATCGATGACGAATTAGGTCATCTTCCACAAGAAATTCGCCATAAAGTGATCTGCGATAACGCCGTTAAATTATACGGTTTTGCCAGTGTCTCTTAGTAAGACTTAGCTCCTTCTTTCACCGAGTGTACTCTTGAAAAAGGGTGCCCGTGTCACACGAGTTATAAGGGTTGAGACACCCATTTTAATGCGTTGTAGTCATTACGACTGGTTGGGAATGATAGAAAATCATAGTCGCTAACTTGTCAATTAGATAAGCCTGTTTAGCATGTTTTGGTAATTAAACCTAAGCGAATTTAGGAACTGTCCGAGACGATAATTTGGTAAGTGTGAGTTAAGTTAGAATATGTATTAACCCGTTCGAACTTCGTTTTAATTGTTACCAAAAGGCGTACGAATTTTGAAAATTTTTCATAAGCTAAGTGACGAAGGAGACGAGTGTTGCCGGTTAGGTCCTGTAAAATGAGCGGCGGCGCTCAGGTAAGCCACTATATACCTTGATTATTTTATCGAGTTTGTAATGGATAAATTGCTCAGTCGATAACGATAACGGCGTCAACTTCGACAGCAACGCCCAACGGTAAGGATGCAGCACCAACAGCAAAGCGCGCATGCCGTCCTGCATCACCAAAAACCTCTACAAATAGGTCAGAAGCACCATTAATCACAGCTGGGTGATGGCAGAAATCATTAGCACAATTTACGAAACCTCCAACCTTGACGATGCGGCGCACACGATCAAGGTCGCCTCTTAGCGCGGCTTTTGCTTGCGCGATAATATTCAATCCGCAAACACGCGCCGCTTGCTGCGCATCTTCAATGGAGTAATTGTCTCCAACCTTACCGATGTGAAGCAACTTGCCGTTCCAAAAAGGTACTTGGCCCGCGATATAAAGCGTGCTCCCTTCGAGGACAAAAGGTACATAATTTGCTGCGGGGGCCGCTGCCTCCGGCAATTCGATATTGAGTTTGGCTAAGTGGGCGTCAATCCTTCCAGTCATTAGGATACTCTTCCTTAATTTGTTCTATCCCAGCTAGTGACCGAGAAGTTTTAAGCGAAGCCAAGACCTATCTTG
>CEUN01043809.1_pt1 | contig 85904 bp, 84 predicted proteins | sample 361501 | NCBI WGS metagenome assembly CEUN01 (sample SAMEA2622801, study PRJEB7988) | marine metagenome | biome: marine biome (ENVO:00000447); feature: marine epipelagic mixed layer (ENVO:xxxxxxxxx); material: "saline water (ENVO:00002010), including plankton (ENVO:xxxxxxxx)" | depth 120 m | reverse complement strand
AAAAAAAGGGCGGGAAAACCCGCCCTTTTTAATACAAATATTTATTTACACTTTACATTGTAAGTGCCCTTACCACCGGCACCTGAGAGCTTATAGCTTTTCTTTCCTGTTTTACTGACTTTATACCAGACGCCTTTTCCTTTTTTACCACCGTACCAATTTAGGTTCATGGCGGCGCCAGTGATCTGCCAGGTGCCCTGTTTCATATCTTTGCCCATGACCCTATCTGCAGAGCCACTAAGAGCCGTCTTATCCTTGTAATAGTAATCGGTACCCTTATTACCTTTCCCATCAGTCCAAGTGCACACCTTGCTACCTTTTTTAAACACGGCTTGAATATGTGGCTTACTTGGTTTCTTTGCAGCAGCCTTTTTCGCTGCCGGAGCTTTTGCATCACCGCCTCCGCCAGCGCACCCTGCCAGCGCGAGTCCCGCGGTAGCAAATAAAATTACAAGAGCGTTTCGCATTACTTACCAACCCCTATCAGCTTTTGAACGATTAAATTTTTTGAGTAACGAAAGTATTTACATATTTAGTAAGCTTGCAACAAAATTGTTCAACACCCGCACGGCCAAAAATCACCCCTTGTAATTTTGTTTAGTAAAAAATTTGTTTTATTACTTTTATTATATTTTTAATTAACTTTTTTTATTTTAAAAATTATTTATTATTGTAATAATAAAAGTAAAAAAATTTTTTATTGTATGGTTGATTTTGCATATCACGCGCTTAATATGGTTTCAGTAAAAAATATCCAATTTGTGCTTCTCAAAATACAAACCTTTTATTAATTTCACTAAATTTTCCAACAATCGAATGACAGTTTGAACTGGAGGACCCGTTATGGCGGCTAATCAGATCACCGGACGTTCCGCGTTTCTGACGCTTTTAAAGGACGAAGGCATAACGCATCTCTTTGGGAATCCCGGAACAACAGAATTGCCAATTATGCATGCGCTGAAAGACCATCCAGACCTAACTTATGTTATGGGGATGCAAGAATCAGTCGTAGTTGCCATGGCTGACGGTTATTCTCGTGCAACGGGAGAGCTCGTCGCCTGTAATGTGCATGTTGCGCCTGGCCTCGGAAATGCAATGGGGGCCCTATACAATTGTAAGTTCACAGGGACGCCGCTAATTATTACGGCTGGGCAGCAAGAACTGGGACATGGGCTCACGGAACCATTATTGTATGACCCGCTTGTACCAATTGCGGAACCATTGGTGAAATGGGCGACCGAGATCACTCGCCTTGAGGACATGCCGCGCATTGTGCGCCGCGCAGCCAAAATAGCGATGACACCACCCATGGGACCAGTCTTCATTTCATTGCCGGGCGATATCCTGAACAACGAAGCTGGCATTGACCTTGGCAGCAGCACTCGCGTGGACACGCGCAACCGTCCTGCAGACGACGTTCTAAACGGCTTGGCCGACCGGTTATTACGATCCGCGAACCCAGTGATCGTTTGCGGCAATGAGATCGTAACCAGCAATGCGCTCAACGAAGCGGGTGAATTTGCCGAGGCTATAGGTGCGGCTGTCTATCAACAAACAGTTCCCTATGGTTCGCATTTCCTGTCGGAGCATCCTTGCTTTGTCGGTGGTCTTTCGCGCAACCAACCTCAAGTCCGCGGCACCTTAGAGCCATACGATTTGATGATTGTTCTTGGTGCGGATGTTTTACGTATGTCGGTCTGGGATGCCGTCGACCCAATGCCGGCAGAATTGCCAATCGTCCAGATTGGCTTGAATGATTGGGAAATGGGCAAAAACTATGCGACAGAGGTAGCAATAGGTAGTGATGTCCGCGAAACACTTAAAGCACTAACGCCCGTCCTCAAAGAACGTGGTGGCCCGGCACTGTCAGATGCCGCGGCGAAACGCGTTGCGGCACTCGGATCGAAAAACTGGTCAGCTAATCGGGCCACATTAATCGAGAAGATAGAAACTGCAGGTAGTGGCGAGCCCATTAATCCAGATTGGCTGATGCTCCAAATATCTGAAGCGTTGCCCGAGAACGGCATCATCGTCAACGAAGGCGTGACCGCAACACGTTACCTAAACGATATACATCCTTACCGAGAGCGTCACGATTTTCATGGCCTGGCGAGTGGCGGAATTGGATGGGGCATAGCAGCAGCCGTTGGTGTCCAACTGGCACATCCAGACCGCCCAGTATGCGCGATCATTGGCGATGGCAGTTCAATGTACAGCATCCAAGCGATCTGGAGCGCCGCTAACCAGAACCTACCCATGACATATGTCATCGTGAATAATGGCGGCTACCGAATAATTAAACAGCGGTTAAAATCTTTTCATCAGAACGACCACTTTATAGGGATGGATTTTAAGGATCCGGCCATAAATTTTGCTGCGCTTGCAGAGTCGATGGGTGTTACCGCGGAACGGGTAAGTGACCCGGCGAAACTACGCGCCGCCCTGGACAACTCAATGTCAAATAAGACAGGTCCAAATTTGATCGAAGTAGTGTGCGAGGGCAGCGTCTAAAGATCGCACAATTCATGTAATCACAATGAAGTGGTTGCGTTCTCCTATAGTTAGCTTAAATCAGGAATCCAGTGAGGCACCAATTTAGATGAACATTATGGACCTTGACGCCTTTCAAGCGTCTGTCGCACGAGACATACCACCTGAAACGGCAGGATTGCCGCTTCAGGCGCTCTGGCATGCTGCAAAGGGTGACTGGGAATCCGCGCATAAAATTGCACAAGACGATAAAACCGAGTTAGGTGCGTGGGTACATGCCTATTTACACCGATTGGAAGGCGATTTATCAAACGCCGATTATTGGTACGTTAAGGCAGGCAGATCACAAGCCACAAACTCCCTACAAGAAGAATGGCGCGAAATAGCCACTGCACTGTTGTAGCGATTGCTGGACTCATGCGCGCCCTTCTTCAACGAGTAACGTCCGCGCAAGTGAATGTTAAAGAAGAGACGGTCGGTAAGATTGAGGCTGGAATTATGGTTTTAGTTTGCGCAATGCCCAGTGATAATGCGGATACTGTCGCCAAACTAGCCGCCAGAATATCAAAACTGCGTATCTTCCAAGATGAAGAAGGCCGGATGAACAAATCAATTTTGGATATTGGCGGCAGCGCGCTAGTTGTGAGTCAATTCACGCTTGCCGCGGATACGCGACGCGGCAATCGCCCGGGGTTCTCAGGCGCGGCCGCGCCTGACCATGCAAACGAAATTTACGAGAATTTTTGCGATGCGCTTGCGACACATGGCATTCCCATCGAAAAAGGGGTCTTCGGTGCCAATATGGCCGTTAGCCTCACCAATGACGGGCCTGTGACGATTTGGATGGATACAGCGGATCAATGAGTTAACCTAACCAACGGTACCTAATGCGGTTCCGGCCTAGTCGATAAAGGGAACATCATGACACATGGGATCGTCTGTGCCGCCCAACCTGAAGCCGCTGAAGCCGGCGCTCTCGCATTGAAAGCTGGTGGCAATGCCGTCGATGCCGCCATTGCCTGCGCCGTCACGCAAGGTGTCGTCGATCCACTTATGACGGGGATTGGTGGAGTCGGTTCAGCACTTGTCCACGACGCAAATTCAGGCAAAACGGAAAACATCAATTTTCTCGGCGTTGCACCAGCTTCAGCCCATGAAGACATGTGGGAAGACGCCATTGAAGGCGAGACTGCTGACGCGTTCGGTTTTATTCTGAGAGAACGCATCAACGCGCTCGGTCATCAGGCTCCTATGGTGCCTGGCAACCTAAAAGGCTATGACATCCTCCTCACTGAATACGGCACCATGAATTGGTCTGATGTGACACGCTCGGCGATCGCTTATGCAGACAGCGGTTGGATTGTCCGCCCACATGTCTATTTCTACGCGATGCAGGACGAAGAGGCGCAAGGACGAGTCCACAACACTGATATTGTCGGATACACTTCGGAAGGCCGGACACTCTACCTCGAATCCGATGGCCAATTCCGAAAACCTGGTAGCCTCATCCGCAACCCAAAACTTGGTTGCATCCTAAAAAACATCGCTTCGGACGGTATCGATGTCTTTTACAAAGGTGATATAGCAAAACGCATCGACGAAGATATGAAAGCGCACGGCGGTCTAATGACCCAGGAAGATCTTGCCAACTACCAAGCGGTTCGCACGCCTGCCTTGGAGGGCAACTACAGAGGATTACGACTGGCAACAAACCGTCCGGGTGGCTCAGGCATACAGATTCTCGAAACACTTAATATTCTGGAGAATTTCGATTTATCATGCCTTGAACATAATTCCGCGGAATACATTCGTGTCTTAGCAGAGGCTATTTCTTACGCCTTCAATGACAAGCGCAATAAGGTCGGCGACCCGGCATTCGTTGATGTCCCTCTCGGCACCCTATCGGATAAGGACTACGCCAATGCCTTTGCCGATAAAATCCGCGCCGGCGAGAAAGCCACCCTGAAGCGTATGAACGTCGATGAGGCACAAGACACCAGCCACGTGTCCACATTGGATGAACACGGCAATGCAGTGACTATGACCCACACGCTTGGCGCACCTTCTGGCGTTATCATTCCAGGCACTGGCTTCATTTTAAATGGTTGCATGGGGATTTTTGATCCACGTGTAGGCAAAGCCATGTCGATTGCACCCGGAAAATCTTACACCAGCTCCATGTCGCCAACGATTTTATTCAATGATGCAGGCGCGCATATTGTTATTGGCGCGCCCGGTGCGGCCTATATTCCACAGGCTATTACTCAATCCATTGTGAACACCGTCGATTTTGGTTTGTCGATGTTAGAAGCAGTCTCCGCCCCTCGTATTGCAATTACCAAAAACCAGACTATTGAGGTCAGCAACCGCATCCCACACTTCGTCACAGATGAAATTGAGCGCATGGGCTACGGCCTGATCCGAAACCATCTAAGTTATGCCTTTGCCGGCGTCCACGGTGTTAAGACAGTCAATGATGGCTGGCAAGGTGGCGCCGATCCCGGACGGGATGGCGTTGCTTTGGTTGTCTGAGCGAGTAATTATGGCACGCCCGGATCCCGGCACGTTGATCGTTATCCCGACACCGATCGGCAACCTTGAAGATATGACATATCGAGGAATACGAATTCTGAAGGAGTTAGGCGCGCTCGCATGCGAAGACACGCGCCACACACGGCGCGTCTTCGAACGCTACAGCATCGAACGTCCTGAAATTCTTTATTCCTGCAACAATCATAACGAGAAACAGGCCGTTGGCCGCACCCTATCCTTGCTGAACAGCGGCTATGACGTTGGTCTTTGCAGCGATGCGGGCATGCCAGGCCTCAGTGATCCAGGGCAGCTTCTGATTCAGAAAGTCATTGAGGCTGGTTTCGAAGTAGATATCCTGCCTGGCCCTAGCGCGGTTACAACCGCACTCCTCGCGGCCGGCGTTAAAGCCGCACAATTTGCATTCTTGGGCTTTCTACCACAACGCAAGGCCCGCCGGCGGCGCGCCATGGAGTTATACATCGAGAGTGATGCTGCCCTTGTTATTTTCGAAAGCCCCCGTCGTCTCGGCCGCCTCCTCGCGGAGGCGGGTGATCTTTTTGGCGAACGCCAGGGTGCCGTTTGTTTCGAGATGACCAAAAAATTCCAACGGGTTGAACGCGGTTCCCTGCCAGAACTAGCCGCGGATCATGCGGAGATCGAACCCCGCGGCGAAGCCGTTGTCGTCATCGGCGGCGCGAACACCTTGCCAAAATCAGATGAAATTAACGGACGACTTGCCTAGCAGCTATTCCGATTAGGCAATAATTACCATATCAAAAGCGACAATCAATCATTTCTAAATTGATCAATAATCCACTCAGCTCCAATATCATTTTTTAGTACATTTTCGGATCTATATGTTACTGGTTAATCTGCAATAAATATATGAAATTACTAAATTTTACCCTTAGGTGCAGACTTGAATAAAAAAACCAAAGGCATAGCGACCAAAGCGACCCAAACAAGGAAAACGAAGGCGTTCAAGTACGCCACCATTTCCGCCTGAGCGAGCACCAAATTCTGCAAAGCGGCAACACCAGCGGCTGAATTCAAATTCCAGCTCGACGGCGTCCCAATGACGCTGAATATCTCTGCAAATGTATTAATATGGTTCCGCATTTCGATATAATTCACTTGCGACGACCGCACGAGCACAGCCACAATCACAGACGTTCCCATGCTGGCTCCGATTGAACGAATCAATGCGAAAAGCGCCGCACCTTCCACACGAAAACTAGGCGCCAAAGTCGAGAACGTCACGGTTGTGAGCGTTACCCACATCAACCCCATGCCATAGCCATTAACTATAGTTACCCAAACAATTGCCTCAAACTGCACCTCAGATGTCCATTGGGTCATAACAAAATTGCTAACGCCGACACAAACTAACCCTAGCAAAATGAGATATTTCGCAGGCAACCGATCGGCTAACGTGCCACCCATGAGCATAGCAAACATAGTTCCAATGCCTCGGACTGAGACAATCCAGCCAGCAGAAAGGACCGGGTATTCCTGGACGTTTTGCAGAAACAAAGGCAGCACGAACAAGCTTGAAAAGACCGCAATTCCAAACATGAAAATCAGACTAAGACCGACGACAAAATTTCGATCCCGGAAAATCGTCAAATTTATATATGGCCGCGGATGGGTCAGGCTGTGAACAATGAAAACGTATAATGCAAGCGCCGCAAGCGCCGCTTCAACAACAATTTCTGGCGAATCAAACCAATCGAGGCGCTCTCCCCGGTCGAGCATCAATTGCAGACAAGAGACGCCAACGATAAGGCTCGTCACGCCAATCCAATCAAGCGCTTGTTTTCGTGTCTCTGCTTCCGGCAAGGTAAACATTATAGCGACGAACGCGGCGATACCGGTCGGAATATTTATCGAGAAAAGATATCGCCAGCCGTAATATTCTGTAAGTAGTGCACCAATTGTAGGACCGAGTATTGGTCCCATAATCATCCCAAGCGACCATATACTCATAGCAAAGCCGTGTAGCCGCCGCGGATAGGTATCAAGCATAATCGCTTGTGAAATTGGCAACAGCGGCGCGCTCACGAACCCCTGAAGGATGCGATAAAAAACAAGAGTTTCGAAACTATCCGCAATACCGCAAAGCGCTGACGTAAGCGTGAAACCAGCAATTGAGCCCAAGAAAACCCGCCGACGTCCAAAACGTCCACTCAGCCATCCAGTAAGAACAGTACCAACAGCAGTCGCAACAACGAAGGCCGTGATCACCCAACCGATCTGGTCGGGCCGTGCGGAGAGATTGCCTTGGATATTCGGTAAAGCTACGTAAGCCGTGCTCATATTAATGGCGTGCAACAGTGACCCCATTAAGACCGGCACCGTAATAATAAAACGCTCCACCGTCGAGAATGGTCCACTCGCCGGTTTATTCAGGGTGTGCAATAATCATCCCCTTTTGGCCGATGCAGTCGAATTAAATTGAACAATCACTGTTTGAATAGTGAACGAGTTGGGTAACCTTGCTTTATTTGCCAAACATCAAGCCCCTCTTGCAAGTAAGCGCCTTCATTTCAACTTCTCAAGGCATTTGGGCGCGATTTGGAGCCGAGCCGGGATCTTTACTTTCGATATAAATATTCAGAATTTGCCCTAGAATTTTAATGACTACGTCCATCTCCACATTCCCGCAAATGCTGTCCTCAATCAGCAAATCGAAGCAGAAATCGGAACGCTCAAAATGCAATCATTTTCGAAACACATGGGCTATCACTCTCTTTAAGTGGAACCAATTAATTCAATTCCGAATTAACAAATCTGAATTTTTGACTTCAAATCTAATAAGCACGCTACCTTCAGTAATCCCGATATATCAACGTTGTTTAATATAAAAAAAGATGAATAGATTGTGATCGCGTTTTACATTTATCCAAGCCGCTTAAATTGGTACTATCAAAGAAATGCGCATTCGTAAGGAAAACGCGGTGGCCACAATTGAATACATGAAGATGATCCGAGAACGTTACTCTCGCCTCGGATACCCAAGTTATCAATGGTTTTACGCTGAAGAGCCACCGGCATGGACGCCTTTGGAAAAACCGCTGTCCAAATCCCGGGTCGGATTTCTCTGCACTGCTGGAACCTACGTCAAAGGGCAGGTAGCCTACTACTACAAAGATGACACATCTATCCGGGCAATACCAAAAGATACCAATGTTTCAAATATTCGTTTCTCGCACCTCACAGAACAATACCTTCCAGCAGCGCGCAAAGATCCAAACTGCGTATTTCCAATTGAACCGCTACGCCGGCTAGAGAAAGAAGGTGTCGTCGGAGAGATCGCCCAGGATATGCTCTCTTGCATGGGCGCGGTCTACTCCCAACGTCGAACGCGGGAAGAACTTGTACCCAAAGTGGTGGCAAGTTTCCAAGCACAAGGTGTCGATATCGCCTTTCTAGTTCCGTTGTGACCTGTCTGTCATCAGACCGTGTGTCTGATCGCGCGCCATCTAGAAGCTATCGGTATACCCACATTATGTATGGGTTCGGCCTTGGACATCATGCAGGCCGGCAATCCACCGCGTGGTGTCTTTACTGACTATCCATTGGGCCATTCGACAGGCATGCCGCACGATCCATCCGACCAATATACCATGACCCGAGCTGGTCTCGAAGCATTCGAGACTATTAAGGAGCCGGGCACTATCCTTAAATTGGACCGCACATGGACTATCAACGCCAATTGGAAGGCCGATACGCTTGATGATACAAAGGGCGACGAGCGCTCGCCGAGAGATGAGACGCCGCGTTATCAATTAGAAGAGGATCGGCTCGCCGCCGAGGGCAATCAAACCTGAATAAACGACACCACCGGACCGCAGGTATAGCCTGGCGTGACCCAAATTGCGGGGTACTTATGATCATTGTAAGGCACGCCGTTACTATCCAGCAGTTTCTTGGTCGCCTCCAACTCGTTTACGCCGAAGCCAACCGCCGAAACATACGGAATGCAGGGTGGTTCAACACCCGGTGTCCATCCGGCAAGTCCATCTTGATTTAAGACATAGACGTTTCCATGCGGTAAACCGAAGACCGAGATGCCTGGCATCGGCTCTTTTGGTGCAATGCCAAAAAGCGCGCCTAATTTGGCGCTGGTTGCGCCAACATCCTCAACACATATTGCTACTTCGACGATGGAAACAACGCCGTTTGCATGCGTCATTAAATGCGGTTGCCATAAAACGTCACGGGTCTCATGCTCAATGAAAATCAGTTTTGCTTCCGGAAAGACAGCTGGGTCGATGGTGATGTTATTAAAGGCGGCCCGGCGGGTTTCCTGATCGTTCATCCCAAAAGCGGCTTCTCGCTCCAAACGACGGGCCGGCTGCACGCCATCGAGGCGCTCCGAAAGCAGCTTATGGGCATTCTCGGCGTCTCCACTGCCGAAAGCCACAATATGCGCACCCTCGTATTTATCGAGCATTGAGAGGGCTGAGCTGTATAGGTTCGGATCCGTCAGCCCCATCACCTCGAAATACCCTTTCTCAAACATGGCGCAGTGATTGCCGGAACCAAACGGTTCGACCGGACCGCCCGGCTCACGCGAGCCCTGATGAATACTACGGGAGGTGAGTGTAAAACCGAGTTTGTGGTATGCTTGCCGGCCGACTTCAAGATCGTTGATCGCAAGCCCCACATGGTCAAGTTCAAGAGGTAAATCGGTCATTTTAGGCCTCCCAAGACATCATTTAAGTAAGTTTATTTTTAATGACATAGACCGACGACTACGTGGACGCGAGTCAAAGTTTACACCCTTGAGGATGCCTTGATCCACCGTCGCCCTAATTTAATATACGCACCGTGATGAAATCAGCAGCGAGAATGGAGATGCGACTATGGAGATGACTTTCAGCGCAGAGGATGAAGCCTTCCGGAAGGAGGTTCGAACGTTTATCTCCGAGAAACTGCCGCCGGAAATCCAAGAAGCATCGCGCCGCTCGCCCTCCTATGTCCCGAAGGAATACACACGGCGTTGGCATAAAATTCTCTTCGAAAAAGGTTGGGTCGCACCGAGTTGGCCGAAAGAGCATGGCGGCTGCGAGTGGACACCCGTGCAAAAGCATATTTACGACGAAGAGTATCAGAATGCGAACGCGCCTCGTCTAAGCTCTTTCGGGATCACCATGATCGGACCCGTGCTCTACACCTTTGGCACGGAAGAGCAGAAGCAACGACACATCCCATCAATCCTAAATGGCGATATTTTCTGGTGTCAGGGATACTCGGAGCCTGGCTCCGGCTCCGACCTCGCGTCGCTGCAAACCCGGGCCGAGCTCGACAAGAGTGGTGAGAACTACATTGTCAACGGTCAGAAAATCTGGACATCGCATGCGCATCATGCGGACTGGATATTCGCCCTCGTGCGCACATCGACCGAAGGCAAGAAACAAGAGGGTATTTCGTTTCTGTTGATAGACATGTCGACGCCGGGCCTTGAAGTCAAACCGATTATCTCGATGGACGGCGGCCATTACCTGAACGAGGTCTTCTTTGTCGACGTGAAAGTGCCGGTAAAGAACCGTATCGGCGAAGAGAATTTGGGTTGGACCTACGCCAAATATCTCCTTGGGCACGAACGGACCGGTATCGCCGGGGTCGCCAAATCAAAACGGAAGCTCGAAAAGCTGAAAGAAATTGCCGGCCTCGAGCAAGTTATTGGCGCACCGATGATCGACGATCCGGATTTTAAGAGTCGGGTCGCGAGTATCGGAATAAAACTAAAGGCGCTAGAAATCACCAATCTGCGCACGCTCGCCGCGGTCAATGTCGGCAAGTCGCCGGGCGATGCATCGTCGATCCTGAAGATCCGCGGTACGGAGATTGAGCAAGAATTAAACGAACTGTTGATGGAAGCCATGGGGTACTACGCGCAACCCTATCAACCAGGGCGCATTTTCAACCAACAGACCAACATGATCCCGGTTGGCCCCGATCACGCAGTCGGCTTAATGGAAGAGCACTTGCTACGCCGGGCAGCCTCCATTTATGGCGGGTCGAACGAAATTCAGAAAAACATTATCGCTAAAGCGATCATGGGCCTGTGATCGGCTAGCGGGCGATGGAACAAGTGCCAGCAATCGATCCAACACAAGATTTAGAGTGACCACATCACCTGAAGGGGAGACGCCATGACTAGGAAAACGCAAAACCAGGAACCCGCCGACGCCGAGGCACGCCGCGCTATTGAGCCGGTCATCTGTTACCCGGTCGAACAGCTGCCGCCCTTTGATTCGGTATTCTACGAGCGGGTGCGGACAGGCTTAACTCAAATAGGCGAAGTAATTATCCCACCGCGTGATGCCCGCACCTTCGACGTGCCCGCCGGTCATATGTTTCGCATCGTCAGTATCGAGGGGCCACAAGTTGGTGACCTCAACCTTTGGAGCAAAGACGACCTGAATGAAGAGTTTTATAGCGGCAAGACCCGAGCCCTACATTCAACCCATGTGACGACGGGGCACCGCCTGTGGAGCAACATGCCCTACATGCGGGCGCTGGCGACGATCACACACGATACGCTCGATTGGTACGGATTCGACGAGTACGGCGGTGGCGTCCACGACATCCAGGGCACACGCTGCGATCCTTACACCAATCGACTTCTCGAAGGCGGTGATTATCACTACTGCTGCCATTCCAATCTCACCCGTGCCCTGTCGAATAAGACCGGCATGTCACCAAAAGAGGCCGAAATTTATGTGCACGACGTCCTCAACGTCTTCATGTGCACAGGCTTTACCCACGACACGCATCAGTTCTTTATGAAGTCTAGCCCGGTGCGCCCCGGCGATTTCATCGAGTTTTTCGCCGAGATCGATCTCCTTGGTGCCGTCTCGACTTGTCCTGGCGGTGACTGCGGGACCAAGCACTCGAGCGATCAAGCGCAATGTTATCCCCTAAAAATCGAAATCTATAAGCCGGCCGACGACGCGCTCAAGAACTGGCAACCGTCCTGCATCAACGCCTATAGCCGCACCCACGGCCTCAGCTAAGCAAACAACGATTAAAAGGACTCGAAACGCATGTTGGAATCCGTTCAATACGGAAAGAGTGGCCTGTCCGTCTCCCGCCTCTGTCTCGGTACCATGAACTTCGGAGAGCCTGGCGTTGGCCAGCACGGCCACTGGACCCTCTCCCTAGACGACGCACGGCCGATCTTTAAGGCCGCCATGGATCAGGGACTATACTATTTCGACTGTGCCAATAATTACGGTTTGGGCGCTTCGGAGCGGGTTGTCGGTGCGCTTCTGCGCGAACTCTTCCCGCGCGAGAGCTATGTTCTCACGACCAAACTCATCATGCCAATGGCGAAAGAGCCAAACAGAGGCGGTCTCTCCCGCAAACATGTGATGGAAGAGATTGATGCAATCCTTAAGCGCCTCGGCCTCGACTACGTCGACCAGTTGGTCGTCCACCGCCATCCCTCCGCAGTCCCGAATACACCCTCCGGCCCACTCGAAGAAGGGCTCGAAGCGCTGCATGACGTAGTGAAGTCAGGAAAAGCGCTCTATATCGGCGCGTCCTCTATGTACACATGGCAATTCGTAAAGATGCGCATGATCTCAGAGCGCAACGGCTGGCATCAGTTCATCTCGATGCAAAACCACTACAACCTTATCTACCGTGAGGAGGAGCGTGAGATGCATCCCTATTGTGAAGCGGAAGGAATCGCGGTGACACCGTGGTCTCCACTTGCCCGAGGTGTGCTCACCGGCTCCTATAAGGGTAGCTTCGACAAGGGCGCAACCAAACGCTCCCAAGGCGGCGATGCGGAACGCGCCATGAGCCTCTATCGGGGAGACATAGAGTTCGATATAGTCGACCGCGTCGCCGAAGTCGCAGAGAAGCTCGGAAACTCACCCGCGCAAATCGCACTGGCGTGGATGCTCAGCAAGCCGGTGATCACATCACCAGTGATCGGCGTCTCGAGGATCGAACAATTGGAGGAACTGGTCGCCGCCACCAAAATCACGCTCGGCAATGACGACATCGCCTATCTTGAAGAACTCTACCGACCTGTCGCAAATATATTAGACGATGAGAAACCTCGTAGTGTGATGGTGAACGACGACTAACGGACTTCACGAGCCAACGCCGGCATATCGCGAGCAACGAAAGCCTCAACTGATCTAGAAGCGAAATGAAGGTGTGGGCCAACACACACCCCCTAGCATTTTAAAAAAGAAGGACGGAGCCAGTCTATTTGTAGGCGGATCATAAACCATGCTCAAGTAATTTACCGGCGAAAGGCTTCGTCCTTGGCAATCACGGTACGGTATACGCCGTCAAGACCGTCGGCGGGCACAAAGACATCGCTTCGGTTGCCAACTCTCCTCGCGAGATCGGCAAGTTCATTTGCATTCGTCAACGTGGAGCAGTTGATACAGACGGTCTACAGGCCTCTATAGCGCTCGTTTCTATTAGTCCGGCGCGTCGACGACGGAATCGGAGGAAGAAAAATACAAGTCGAGACGCTTAAACTTGCCGCCCACAATACGAAAGAGCTTAGCATTGGAGAGTTTAGTCTCTTTGCCGTCAGTATCGGTTAGACGCACGTCGAAGACCACCGCGACCCGTTGCACCGCTTCGTCGACCGTCCATTCGAAATTGCCGTGCCACATCTTCGGGTAGCGGGTCATCGCGTCTTCGAAGGCGGTGCGAATATTGTCGTCTCGCCCCTTAAGGACAATGCCAGCCGGATAAATGTTCCAGACGCAATCCGCTGTCAAGCATTCTAGCGTCTCGTCGAGTCGCCCCTCGTCCATGACCTTGAAATATTTCTTTTCGACCAGCTCGATCAGTTCGCTCTAGCTCAACATCGGAGATGTCTCCTATCGCACCACCGGAACCGTACCCCCGTAGACTTCCGTCAACGGGAGGGGACTGCCGTCAAAAACATTCTTGCCGGTCTTCTGTGTCGCGTGCCGCCAAGCAGCCAGCTCAGCCGCGCCGAATTCTTCCGTCGGCGAGGGGTCAATATCTACGTTCTTGTGCTCATCAACACCGCGAACCAACACACCCGTATCGCGGTGCGCGCGCGCATGCACATACGTCGGCATCATCTCCACAAGGAGAAGAATTCGCCGCTCGTCGGATATGTTGATTCGCGAACCGTGAATGATTTCGGAGTAGAACAAGCCTATCTCTCCAGCCTTCAGGTCTATGTTCACTGCGGTCGACTTGTCGAAACACCCGGTGATGTATTGGCCACGGGACAGAATGCTATCCGGGTTTCCCGTATCCTCGTGCGGCAAGGTGCCCGTCTTGTGGGAGCCTGGGATAAGGCTGAGGCATCCGTGCTCGACCGTGCAATCCGAGAGTGCCAGCCCGCCGATGACGAGGATCGGTTTGATCGGATTGTAAGCGCCGTCCTGATGCCAGCCGGCGAAGGTCTTACCATCCGGCTCTTTTATGCGGAACGCCATACTGTAGCACAGAATATTCGGCCCGATCAGATCCTCGTAGACGTCCAACAAATGCGGTTTCCGGGCGATCTCGTCGACCCAAGGGCAAAGCAAGTGAGATTTGCTCTTGAGCTTGCGGCAGTCATTTGGGTATTTCGCCTCGAACGCTTCAAGGTGGGTACGATACTTCTCGACCTCCTCCGGTGACAGGATCGGGATTGACGACAGAAATCCATCGCGGTGAAATTGCTCGACCTGTTCCTCGCTCAAGACCTTCGGCATAACCAACCCCTTCCAATAGTAACGGTAACTCTCCAAGTCTCTTGCAAGCGGTGTAACGCGTCAACATCGCTATTTACTTCCGGAGCATATGGGCCAAGGACTGGCCAAAGATTGAGGGAGCCTACAAAACGCAACTCCCGACGGACAATTCCGACGCGGACAGGCGGCAACGGATAAGCTTGCAAAATTGATTGCTTTGGCAAGAGAAACCTAGCGGAGGAAACCGGTCATTAGATTGAAGATTTCATCACTCCGCATCTCCAGGACTTCTCGGTCACCATCTTCGATTGTTGCCGCAGCGCCGTTCTGCATGGATGCCACCAGGCGGTCTGCCTGCGCACCAAGATGAGCCTCAGCCTCGGACGCAACTTCGATAATTAGGGTGGGTGTCGACACACGTTTCAATGCATCTTCGAAATCAAAATCAAAGTTGGCCGCATAGATAGCTGCGGCACTCGGTTTGGCTTCCAATAAATCAATAATCCGACCGGACAGGTATCGCCGGAGTTCCGGCGTGTGCCCAAATTCTTCGATAGCCCGCTCGTCCCACCAAAGGCGTTCGAAGTCCGCAAATATCTCATCCGCCCATTGCTTATACGCAATCGCGCCGGACGCCGACGTATCTTGAGCCTCTTTCGAAACAAAATACCGGTCAGTGATCGGCCCGAATGCCGCAATACGCAATGCCTGATCCGCGATCAAACTATGCGTTTGCCCACACAGTACCATCCGTCCAACGCATTCTGGCGATTGCGACGCGATAGCTGCTGCAATCTTATTGCCAGTATGAAACCCGAAGAGATGCGACTGATCGATCCCAATCGACAACATCGCCTCGCAAGTCGCAAGACCAAGCTTTGGAATCGTGATACCATCCGGCAACGGATCAGAGCGTCCAAAACCCAACGTGTCAAAGGCAACGACCCGAAACCGTGCCGCAAGACGCGGCATTAGCCGCCAATAAACACGGCTCGACTGCGGTGAGGGATGCAACAGAACAAGTGGTGGTCCGTCGCCCGCCTCGACGTAATACATTTGTCCTTCGCCCGTATCGGCGTAGCCGCGTCTCATATTCATCGCACCAGATACCGCACATGCGGTTGGCCGGGCTTCTTCAGCAGCGAAGTATAGACCGAGGTAACAGCGCGAACGAACAACAAACAGAGACCGCTCTCGCGATAATCAAAGTTCTGCCGATTAAAACGGCGCCCTTCAAATCGATCGACGAGTGTCGAAACAGTATCGTCATGCGCAACGTGCGAGCTACGGTTTCCCTCACTTCCACATTGAACGAGCCGTTCTTCAAGAACCAATGTCATCCCGTTCCCGCCCTCGGTCTGGAGAATCAATTCCGGCACTTCGCCCAAGACCATCCTATACATCGCATCCGGCCGGACATTCTCAAGGTACCAGATATCATTTGGGGTACTGGCTCCCATATCACAAGTATCTCATAGATTGCTTTTATCTAAGCGCTATCTGATACGGCGATTCGGCAACTTTAGAAAATAAAAGAAAGATTGAACTCACCCAAGGTCAGCTTTACCTCTATTTAAATAATTTGGGTTTTTGCGAGGGTTCAGGAAAGTGGAAATTCGAAAAGCAACGGATACGACAGGCGCTGAAATTCTTGGCATTGACGTTGCTGCAGGTCTAAACGAGAAGACGGCCTACGCCATCCGTAAGGTATTAGACGAACACGGCGTAATCTTCTTACGCAATCAATGCATCACTCCGGAACAGCAGGTAGACTTCACTCGTCTCTTCGGCGACCCTGATGTCAATTTCAATGCCCTGCGGTTTGGCATCGATGGCAGCCCCGAGATCTATATCATTTCGAACATAAACAAAGACGGAAAACCTATCGGGACGCGTAGGGCCGGCGAGACCTGGCATACGGATATGAGCTACGCGAAAGAGCCGGCGGCGGCGACCATGCTTTTTGCAGTCGAAGTTCCGACTTTGCAGGGCCTGCCGCTCGGCGACACAGCCTTCGCGAATGCTGCGGCGGCGTGGGACGCTCTGCCGACCGAGTTGCAAGATGCCATTAATGGTTTGAGAGGGATTTTCGATTTCCGCGGTCGCAAGCGGAACTCGCCTGTAAGTGCGGAAGATATTGCAAAGTACCCACCGATCGATCATCCGATCGTCCGAAGTCACCCGCGGACAGGCCGCAAGAGCCTATATATCGTGCGGGACGATTGTACTTCGATTATTGGCAAAGACGCGCAGGAAAGCGCGGCGCTGATTGAAGCCTTGGCAGATCACATCGTCAAACCGGAATTCATCTACCAGCACAAATGGCAGGTGGGCGACATCGTTGTTTGGGACAATTGCACGGTGCAACATCGGGCCATCTTGGATTACGAACTGCCGCAACGCCGACTTATGTGGCGTACGACCGTTAAGGGGACAATACCGCAACTTTAGTATTGTGAGCTTAAATTTGCCGAATCAAGATCAGAATGACGATACGTTCACCTCGCTTTCCAAAGGCTCTACGGACAGCGAAGCTGTAAAGCAATACTATAACGAGTGGGCAAAAGACTATGACCAAACACTCGGTAATTGGGAGTATCGGACACCAGCCGATGCAGCTAGTCTCATGTGTCCAAATCTAAATGCGGGCGACCGAATTCTAGATGTCGGTTGCGGGACCGGCATGTTCGCAAAAGAATTGAAACATCGCGTGCAAACGGAATTGCACGGTGTCGATATTTCCAATTCATCGCTGCAAATCGCAAAACAGCGCAATATTTACGAAACCTTAACGCAACACGATTTGCAGGATTTGCCACTACCATTCAAGAATAAGTCATTCGACGGAGTCGGATGCGTCGGCGTGTTAACTTACATTGAAGATATTGGCGGCTTACTTAACGATTTTTGCAGAATTGTAAGAAGTGGTGGTCAAATTCTATTTACTCAACGTGATGACCGTTGGGACGAGAAAGAATTCGACAAACATATCGCTGATCTTAAATATTCTGAGAATTGGACCCCGTTGCATATTAGTGGGCCTAAACCTTATCTGCCTAAGAATGAAGACTTTGGGGATGCAATCAAAGTGATCCATGTTCTTTGCCGCGTCCAATGAGTACGTATTCACAATCCTAGAATTGCTTTCGCTACTATATTGCGTTGGACTTCAGATGAGCCACCAGCAATTGTTTTCATTCGGTTACTGAGATACATCGGCATAAAGGTAATGCCTTCTCTCGGTCCGACGGACGAATGGTTTACACCGATCTCAAGCGCGTCGGGTTGAAATGGCGCCGAGTAGTAGCCCAACGCCTCCACACCTAACATATCTGCGCGCTGAAGCAGCTCAGCCCCCTGGACACGAATGAGCGACGAGACAGTTCCAGGTGAATCACCAGCGCTCAATTTGGCCAAAACTCTTTGTTCCGAAGCTTCAAGAACACTCGTTTCGATCTTCAATTTTGCAAGCTTGCTGCGGAAATTTGGATCGTCATTCAGTACACGGCCGGCTATTGGCGTCACACCCATCAGCGTTTCCACTCGATCGAGCGTCCTCCTGATTTCGACGGATGCCATTGCGAACCGTTCGAATTCGAGTAAGTATTTTGCCACAGTCCAACCATCATTTTCTTTCCCAACACGGTTTGCCTTCGGCACCCTGACTTCTTGAAAAAAGACCTGGTTGAGCTCATGAACCCCCGCAATATTAATGATTGGCCGCACGGTGATACCGGGCGATGTCATGTCAATAAGGAGAAATGTGATGCCTTCCTGCTTCCTGCCCTTTTTCCGTGTGCGCACCAAGGCAAACATCATATTGGCGTGCTGCGCGCAACTCGTCCAAATCTTTGTGCCGTTGACGACATAATCCTCACCATCACTTGCCGCAAAAGTACTGAGAGAAGCTAAGTCAGATCCCGCACCCGGCTCCGAGTAACCCTGACACCAGAAGTCTTCACCACTCAGTATACGCGGCAGATAATAAGCCTTCTGTTCTGCTGTTCCGTAGCCAATCAGCATCGGGCCACACATACGGAGGCTCATTGGTAACAAAGCAGGTGCGCCAGACCGGATACTCTCTTGCGCAAATACATATCGCTGCACCAATGACCAGCTTGTGCCCCCGTACTCCTCAGGCCATTCCGGCGCCGCCCAGCCTTTTTTGTGGAGAATGCGTTGCCAAGCCATGGATGTTTCTACGTCTTGCCATAAACTAGTTCGTTTATCAGCACCCTCCCTCAATTCTGGCGTCAAGTTTTCTTCCATGAAAGTCCGGACTTCAAACCGAAATTCCTGATCTCGAGATGACAATTTTATTTCCATTTCCAAACCTTCAACGCCGTCCAACGAGATATCTATTAACTTAAATTTTACCTAATCTTCTTTTGAGCAGAGACGATGTGCCGAGCAAGTCGCTGTCAGATAGAGGCCTACAGATACCGCTGGGCCTATGCCTAGCGCAAAAATTAGCGTCCCGACCCCAACCATTCCTCCCAATAACCAACCGCAAACAACTGAACTGAGTTCGATAATCGTCCGTACAAAAAATATGGGCTTTCCAGTAAAACGTTGCAGCCCTGTCATTAGACCATCGCGCGGGCCGGGCCCTAAGTTTGCTACAAGATAGATACCACTACCAATCCCAATAATTAGCGTTCCCAATACTGTCTGTGCCAAACGAACAGAGTATTCGTCAGGTTCGGGGATATAAGGCATCAGAAATTCAATGGTCGCCGCGATAATGACCACGTTTGACAATGTGCCAAAGCCAGGTTTTTGCGAGAGCGGGATCCACAGCAATAGTATTAATATGCTGACCCAAAACGTTGCAGCGCCGATACCGACGCCCAAAGTCTTAGCCAATCCTTGCGCCAGAACGGTCCATGGTGTCACACCAATACCCGCCCCAATTAGCATCGTTTCCCCCACACCAAAAAGAAAAAGGCCAATAAACAACCAAAATACTGACCACGGGGGCGGGCGCATATTGAATGCATCTTTTGAACTCCACCCAACAACAGGAATCGCCTTAATCTTAAAAATGTTCATAGTGCGGTGTACGGCTCGCTGCAGCCAATTGCAATGTTGAAGATTGGAGCCGTTTGCGTATCCTTAAATGCTTGATCATTAATCGCGGAAAGCAAATTCATGCCGATTGCAGAAGTCGAAGGTGGCGATATTTTTTACACCCAGAAGGGCGTCGGCGCACCAATGACAATGTTACTTCCACAGAGCAGTGGCCCTGTCGGATTAACGCCCCTCCTGGATAGCCTACGTAAACGGTTTTCGGTCATTTTGTATGATCAGCGTGGTACCGGCAAAAGCGCGCCGGTTCCTTCCCCCGAGGCGATGAGTATAACCGGGCGCGCAGAGGAAGTTTGCGGATTGCTTGATATTCTCAAAATTGAACGTTCGTGGCTGTGTTGCCATTCAACTGGCTGCGGGGTGGGCTTCGCAACAGCAGCGGCTCGTCCAGACCGCGTCAGCGGCTTGATCCTGATATCACCTTGGAGTTTTGGCGATACCCATTTGACCACGATGCAAAGTTTACGTGTCGCAGCGGCTCGCAGTCTCGATCCGTATCGCTATGCCTGGTTCAATGCAAGCCTGCTGTACCCGCCGGATTACCGACGTCAATATGCAATAGGGTTTGAAGATATGGCTAAAGATGCGGTCGCCTCGCCACAAGATGCAGATGCAATCGAAAAACGCCTCAACGCTATCGTCGCTTACGATGCACGTCTGACGGCGCGTGAAATAAAATGCCCAACATTATTGTGTGCCGCCGAGGATGATCAATTAATGCCGATCTGGTTTGCACGCGAGTTGGTAAATTTAATACCGGATGCCAAGCTAATCGCGTTCAAAGGCGGCGGGCATATGCTACCTGAGACCCGATCCGTTGCGCTTATCAAAGCCATCGTAGATTTTACGATTTAGATACTTACTTAAGTTTCTTCGAAAGAATTTGGATTTGATGCGATACACGCAAACCTAAACACGATAAAACTTCTGTAATGGCATCAATTATGGAGAACTCCTACCCCAGTATAGCGCCGGTCTAGGTTTGGTCATTTCCATCCATAAGCGGTTAAACGACTAAATTAACAGCCGGCCGCGAATGAGATCGGCCCCCTTTTCCGCTACCGCAATAGTTGAAGCAAAAGTGTTTGCCGAAGGCAGCATCGGCATGATGGACGCATCGATGACACGCAAACCGGTAACTCCGTGCACTCTTAGTTCGTCGTCTACCACGGAACGGGTATCGCTCAGAGGCCCCATACGGCACGTTCCGACCAAATGATAGCCGGTGTTACCGCGCCGTCTCGCAAAATCAAGCAACTCATCCTCACTTTGTACCTCAGAACCAGGCAATGTCTCCCGTTCGAAAAAAGGTGCGAGTTCGGGGCTGTTGAAGAGGGCCCGAACAAGACGTAGACCTGCGAGTGTGACTTGCTGATCTTTTTCCGTATTCAAATAATTCGGCTGCACGATGGGAGGCGCCGCTGCATCTTGGGATGTAACACGTACATACCCGCAGCTTTCCGGCCTGGGCTGCGCTGCGCCACATGTCATACCGGGACTATCGTCCAAGACATAGATCTTACCTTCCATATAGCTCCCAGGCGTAAAAAGGATACGCAAATCAGCTTCGTCTAGATCCGGATGAGACTTGCCGTGCACAAACCCAATGGTTGGACAAAGGGCCAACACACTAGGTTTACCCAACGCCCATTTGGCAAATTCTATCGGAAGATGCGGCCAACGAGCATACTCATTGATTGTGCGCACGTTCCGAGCGCGTGCTGTCATACGTACGGAATAATGATCGCGCAAATTCTCACCTACACCTGGCAAATCAAAGCGAACAGGCACGCCGATCGATTTCAATAATTTGGCGGGCCCAATCCCGGAAAGCTGCAACAATTTAGGAGAATTGACCGCACCAGAACTGAGGATCACCTCGCTTCGTGCATGTACGATCTTTTTGGAACCGTCTGCGGCTTTGTAACGCACACCAGTCGCCTTTGCACCATCAAGAATAATCTCAACCACCTGCGCATGCGTTCGCAAAGATGTATTGCGCCTCCTCAATGCAGGCCGGAGAAATGCCTTTGCCGCGCTCACCCGTTTCCCATCATGAATGTAACGCTGAAAATAACCCGTTCCGAACTGTACGCCCGCGTTGTAATCGGCAATGCGCGGTATTCCCATTCCAACCGCTGCCGCAATAAATGCTTCGGCAAGTGGATTCGTCCAATCTAGGTCTGTAATCGGCAACTCACCTTCGCGTCCCCGATAGCGGTCATCACCCGGACCATGGCGTGTTTCTGAACGTTTAAAATAAGGCAAAAGATCATCGAAACCCCAGCCGCGGTTTCCCAACTGAGCCCAAATATCGAAGTCTGCGCGCTGACCTCGATTATAGACCATTCCGTTGACCGAACTTGATCCACCTAAAACTTTGCCCTGCGGTATAGAGACAGAGCGTCCACCTAGAGCTTCGGAAGCTTCGGTCGCGAATGGCCAAACAAATCGCTCTCCATACAATGTCTTCACAAAACCCGCCGGGATATGAATTAGAGGGTGACCATCTCCGCCCCCGGCTTCAATCACGCAAACGGTCGCACTATCTTCCGCAGTTAATCGGTTTGTAAGTACGCACCCAGCAGCGCCCGCACCTACAATCACATAATCAAAGATATCCATCCTGTCGCCTAATTCATTGCACGTTCTAAACTCCACTGATTATGGAACACGAACCTCTAAAAGCGAGGCAGGATACCCCATTCAGGCCTGACAAACACATTGCTTAGGTCTCGATAGTCTTTCGCTGGAAAAGGGGTGTTTAAATATAAATTAGTGTCACTATTTCTTTATCCGTCCCAAAAGATACGCAGGAACCATGGCACAAAGAAAAAAGACGACCAAAAAGCGAAATCCGTCTTGGAAACCGAATGTACTCGCTTGGGCATGGATAACTTCTCCAAGGAAATGCAGTGCGCCCGACGATTGAATTTCTTGCGGAAGGCCGGCTCCCGACAAAAGCTGACTGACGCTGTCCATCAATTCTCGCGTCGTCGAATTGTCCGAGCTTTGCGTCGCCGTCAGCGCATCACCGTGATGTTGGGTGCGGTACTGTACGAATGCCACCCAAGCTGTCAGTCCCATTGATCCCCCAAATTGTCGGCAAAAATTAACCATACCACCTCCAGAACTCAACTGTTCTGGCGGCAATGTCCGCAGTGCCGTGCTCATAATGAAAGGATTAGTGAAGCTCATTCCCATGCGACTGATAATGAAATAGAAGCCAATCAAGATAAACGGCGTGTTCACATCGGCGCTCGCCATAGGTGCGGTGCCGATGGCAAATAGCGCAAGCCCAATCAGGATACCTATATGCGCGGGAATGCGGTCAGCGAGCTTTCCCGTGAACGGCAGTGCTGCAACAATCAACAACGAAGAAGGCAGCATTATCAATGCGGCAACAATCGGAGTCATACCTTGTATGAGCTGACCAAAAACCGGCACACCATAACCCGTTCCAAAATTACCTATGCCAAAGACGAAGGCTATGAATGCGGTCATCGCGAATTGTTTGTTTTTGAATAATGTCAGATCAATCAAACTGGACCAATCTTGCAGCTGTGTCCAAATCAAGGTGATACCGCCGGCAAAACCGATAATGAAGAGACCGATAATATAACTCGAGGTCCAGCCTTCACGATTTCCTTCAGTCAGCGCTGTCACAAGGCAATAAACGGACCCAATCAAGAGAATATAGCCCACCCAATCGAATTCCTTCCGCTCCTCGGACCGCACAGATGGCATAAAGACCCAACCCATCAAGGCAGCCACAAAGATCACAGGCAAAGGTGCCCAGAATATGTAACGCCAATGAAGCAAATCGATGGCAACCCCCCCAAAGACCGGGCCAGCCGCAACTGCGAGAAAAATACCCATTGAATAAATTGCCATGGCATAGCCGCGCCGATCAGCAGGGAATACCTGGAACGCCACGACCATCACCAACGGCTGTATCACGCCCGCCGCAACCCCTTGCAACACGCGGCCCACAACGATCATATCGTACGTCTGGCCTAATCCACCTATAACGCTTCCAAGGGTAAAGACCCCAGCCATCAAAAGGAAACCGGCGCGTTGTCCGAACGCCGCGACAAGCCACGCGCTGAGAAGTTGGCTTGTCACCATCGCAATATTAAAACCGGTAGTAATAAGTTGCGCTTGGTCGAGCCCAATACCAAAGGCTCCGATCACGCTCGGAACGGCAACATTTACAATTGTGCCGGAGACCACCATCGTGAATGATGCTGCCATGCCTGCGAACATGACTAATACCCGGTAGGATTGTCCGTACCGGGCAAATAGGTCATCGATGGATTCAGTTGTTTTGAAGATCGGGCAGACCCCGTGTTGGCTTGTCGTACGATTCTAAATCAACCGGCGTCCGGTTTCCACTTATAGATTTTCGCCAAACTCCCGCCCATTAGTGCCAACTTATCATTTTGTGAAATACTGTCGGTAAGACGAAACGGCTCTACGCCTTGCTCGTAGGTGATCAGATTGACCGCTCGTGTCCAATCCGTACCCCATAAACACCGGTCGAAACCGAAGGCATCGAAAATGCGGTTGAGAGGCTCCCAAAGGTCATTATAAGGAAACGGCGATTTTGACAGAGTACAGGCTCCAGTGATCTTAACCGCCACATTGTCATACTGCGCCAGCGCCAAAAGTTTAGGTAATTCGGCGAAAGGTTCATCCGGTACAGGCGGGTCGAAAGGCTGTTTCAGCGCCAAGTGATCAAGGACAATCTGAGTTTGCGGGTTGGCTGCCGCCAACTGAGCCGCTTTTTCTGTAACATTCCAACATAAAAGGTTTACGGGGAGCGATAGCCGACCTGCAGTCTCCAACACTTTATGTATACCTGGCTCGTCCGCGCCTACCGAATCTCGATAGGCCATCATGATACGGATCGCCACAGCACCCTCTGTATCGGCCCAATCTTCGATTGTTTCGGCGACGCCTGGATCACTTGGGTCCACCGGCTTGATCAGTGCGAACCGGCCCGGGTATTTGGCGTGGACTTCCAACGCGTAGCTCGCATCGTAGCGATACATAGTATAAGGCGAGACTAGTAATGCGCCGTCAACGCCTACAGCGTTCATCGCCGCGACCATGTCATCGCCGGTAACCTCCGGTGGCCCAGCGAGCACAGCTGCCCAAGGGCGAGCCGGATGGTCCCTTTCGTAGGCGTGAACTTGAGCATCAATCGTTAACATAGGTATCTCTCTTTGAATCACGACCTTACGACGAAAATAAACCGCTTTGCCTCTAAGATTATAAATTTTTTGGCGGCACACAGATTTAAAAAAAGAGCTTTGCGCCAACCCTTCATACCACCAAAGTGATAAAAAAAGCCTAGTATAGGTTTTTAGAATTTCTTTTTAAATTACGAAAGCACCAAACCCTGAAGATAACAAGAAAATCTGAGTTAAAATTAATTCTCCTCAACTTTGATTTTGTTGCTGCTGTCGCGCGCCAATTCCGCCCTATCTCTGTCCGCAGAGAATTAACTAAGGAGCGATGGGCATGGCATCTTCGAGTGATATGGACACTACGGCGCCGAAATTCCTACGTGGCAAATATGCAATTTGCGGCGTAGGTGAAACCACTTACCGGCGAGGTTCTGAAGAATCCACCCGGAATCTTGCAACTTGGGCAATCAACAACGCTCTCGAAGATGCCGGCATGACAGCCGATGATATCGATGGGATGTTGAATTACTCGGGAAACGATTCGGTCTTCGCACCGCATGTCGCGAATGACCTTGGCATCCGCCTTAATTTCTATATGGATGTGCACGGTGGCGGGTCTTCCACAGAAGCTCTGATCGGCATCGCTATCGGCGTGATAGAAGCCGGCATGTGTAAAGCCGTGGCCATCTACCGCTCGATGAATGGATACTCCCAAGTGCGAATAGGCGGCACCGGGGCACGTTCCGCCGTGCCGATCGTCGGTGATCAAATACACCACCGGGGCTACGGTTGGCAGAGTGCAGGACAAATGTTCGCCCCAACATTCTTGCGCCATATGTACGACTACGGCACGACGCCAGAGCAGGTCGCCCACGTGAAGGTTGCACACTCGAAGCATGCTTCGAACAATCCAAAGGCCTATTATAAAACGCGCTACACAGTCGAGGACGTAGTGAACTCGCGGATCATCTGCAAGCCGCTGCATCTACTTGACTGTTGCGTTGAGACTGACAACGCCACGGCGATCATCGTCACCAGCCTGGACCGGGCCCGCGACTGCAAGCAACCGCCGGCAGTAATCCAATCAGTGGTGGGACGCTGCTGCAAGCCGCGCGGTGATATCCACCTACACTACCAGCACGGTCCGATTTCAACTGTTGCGGGGCACTACGCAAAAGAGATCCTTTTCCCAAACGCAGGTGTAGGGCCAGAAGATATAGACGTCACCGGTTCCTATGACGCGTTTACCTTCACGACCATGCTCCAACTTGAGGATTACGGTTTCTGCAAAAAGGGCGAGGGCGGCGATTACGTCTCTTCCGGCGCAATCGAACTTGGCGGACGCCGGCCAAACAATACTTCTGGGGGCCACCTTTGCGAGGGGTATACCCACGGCATGAACATGGTGATCGAAAACACACGCCAGTTACGCCACGATGCGGACTGTTCCTGCCCTACCGGCCCGGACGGCAAACGCCAACACACCTACGACTATTCGGAAGGTGGTTGCCGACAGGTAAAGAATGTCGAACTGACGGCCAATCTTGGCTGGGCCCACCCGGGCGCCGCTTCATCAATGATCATGGCCAAGGACAATAGGTAGGAGAACCAAACAATGCCAATACAAGGCGAATATATGGGCATGATGCTCACCATCGAAGATGTTGATAAGGAAAATCGGGAATTCTTCCGTCACTGCGCGGAAGGGACTTTTCACCTGCAAAGGGGCAAAGAAAGTGGACTGTTTCGCTATCCGCCTACAACGGCCTGCCCCTGGACGCGAGACCGCGAATACGAGTGGGTACCCATCGAGGGCAAAGGTGAGGTACACTCTTATGCGGAGGTTCACCACCCGATCCAACCAGCCTTTCGTGAGAAAGTTCCGTACATGGTCCTGGTGGTCGATCTCGACACGCAGAAGGGAAACCCGACGGAACATGAAGCGCTGCGCGTAGCCGGTAATCTGCTCACCGCTGACGGGGAATTCGCACCGCCGGAGATTATCAAGACTGTCGGTATAGGTACCCGCGTGCGGATGGTTTTCACCGAGGTAACAAATGGCTTTGCACTGCCCCACTGGACCATCGACGAAGACGCAGCTCAACCAGAAAACCCCTGGCGCTATCCGCAGGAGTAAGGGACACGATTGAGGACGCGTGGAGTTGACGGAGTGATAATATGAATGAGGCGACCCCGTGAGGACGGCGATAACGCTCGCAGAAGCCGCACCTGTCAAAGTCACTGAAGGCCTACTACGTGGTGCTGTTGCACCCGAGAATACAAGCATCTCCCGTTTCCTTGGTGTTCCCTACGCAGCAGCGCCAACCGGAAACCTTCGATGGCGGTCGCCAGAGCCGGTTGCCCCATGGCGTGGGGAACGGGACGCCACGGCCTTCGGTCCCATTTGCCCGCAGCCCGGCGGCGGGACACTCTCGATGTTCGGCATCCGAGGCGACGAAGCGATGTCGGAAGATTGTCTCAATCTCAATATTTGGACCGGCGCGGGCAGCAGCAGCGAAAGGCGACCGGTTCTCGTCTGGCTTCATGGCGGCGGCCTTCGCATCGGTCACGGCAGCCACCCAATGTACAACGGCGTCCGCCTCGCGGAACGAGGTGTCATTGTTGTAACCATAAATTACCGACTGCTTAGCCTCGGTGCTTTGGCGCACCCGCAGTTAGGAGACGAATCCGGCCACGGCGCGTCCGGTAATTACGCCTTGATGGATCAAATCGCGGCACTCGAATGGATTCAGCAGAATATCTCATCGTTCGGCGGTGATCCAGCGAATATCACCTTGTTCGGCGAGTCCGCGGGTGCGCGCTGTATTTCCGTGCTCATGACCTTGCCCAAGAGCCAACACCTTTTCCAGCGCGGGATTTGCCAAAGCGGCGCCTTGAGGGGAACCGACGGATCACTCAGCGAACGCGAAGAACTCGGGATAAGACTGGCTGCCGATATTACCGCGGCGTCAACGGGCGATCCTATTTACGCCTTACGAAAGGCCGACTGGCAGGACCTAATCCATGCCGCACCCACCTTCGACAGCAATCCATTCGTCGACGGCCATGTTGTTGCGGAAACACCGGAAGCGTCGTATCGCGCCGGAAAATCGCACGACAAACCCCTGCTTATCATCAACAATGCGAATGAAGCGGGCCTCTTCGCGCTCGCCCTCAATCAGCCGATCGACACTGCCGCACGCTTTCGATCCATCGTCGCATCTGAATTCGGCGATGCCACTGATGATGTCCTTACGCTTTATTCGAATGGGCGAGACGAGGATGCGCAAGCCGCTTGGACGCAATTGCGCACGGATATGTGGTACGGTCTTCCTGGCCGCCGCCACGCAGATTTGCATTCAGCCGCCGATCACACTGTCTATTTTGCGGCCTTCTCACGCGTTCCCCCATGGCCGGCTGGTCGGAAAATGGGTGCACATCATGGGGCCGAGATACCCTACGTCTTTGGCGGCGGCATTCAATGCGGCGCCTTTGCGCCGGACGGCGCGGAAGATCTGGTCGACCGCCAACTCAGCGACACTCTGATGTCGGCCTGGGTAAACTTTGCGACCGACGGCGACCCAAACGGCAACGGCGCACCCGACTGGACCAACTACACCCCAGAACACCGCGCCTATGTCGACTTTGGCGACACGGTCCAGTCTGGCCTCGACTTCAACAAAGACAGACTTGATTCACTTGAAGCCGCTCTCGTACACCACAGCGGCAAACTTAACCTTTACAGCGAATAGGATGGCACTGTGGCAAAAGCATTTGAAGGAGTCCGCATCGTCGATTTTACGCAGGTCTTGTGCGGACCGATGGCGACGGCACAAATGGCACTGCTCGGCGCGGACGTTATCAAGATCGAAATCCCCGAGATCGGCGACCAGATGCGGATGCTCTCCGCGCGGGACATCTGGGCGGACGCGCGCTGTGGCCCCGGCTTCATGGGCGTAAATTATGGCAAGCGTTCGCTCTCTCTCGACCTGAAGTCGCCGGAAGCGAAGGAAATTGTGGGACGCCTCGCCAAAGGCGCCAACGCCATCGCCGAGAATTTTAAACCGGGGGTGCTCAACCGCCTCGGCTTCAGCTACGAGTGGGCTAAAGAGATACAACCCGATATCGTCTATCTGGCAATTTCCGGATTCGGCCAAGAAGGGCCCCTCAGTGGTGCCGGTGCCTATGACGGCGCGATCCAGGCCATATCCGGCATGATGGCCGCCACGGGTACGCCGGAGACGGGGCCGCTTCGGGTGGGTTTCCCCGTCGCCGACATGACGACCGGCTTCAATGCCGCCTTCGCTTTAGCGAGTGCCCTCTACCGCCAGAAGGCGACGGGCAAGGGACAATATCTCGATCTCGCGATGACCGATTCACTGCTCTCGCTGCAGAACTATTCGGTCAGCCGCTACACCGTCGCGGGTGACGTACCGGAATTGCTTGGCAACAACTCCCCAACGTTCCAAGGAACTTCCAGCGTCTTTCCGACCAAGGACGGTTTCCTGAACATTTCCGTCTTCACAGACAAGATGGCGCTCAGGCTTTGCGATGCGCTAGAGCATCCAGAGTGGAAGGACGAGCACCGCTGGAATTCAGCTGAAGGCCGAACGAAAGATTTTGACGAAATCCAACGAATTCTGACGGACATGCTTTCTCAGAAGACGACTGCCGAATGGCTGCCGATCATGGAGGTCGAAGGGGTACCGGTGGCACCCGTTAACAACTTGCACGAGGCCATCTACAGCGAACAAGTCACGCAGCGGAATTTCCTACTTGAAATGCCGGCACCGACGGGAATTGACGCGACGGTACAACTTCCCGGCACTTCCTTCATTGCATCCGAGGATTCACCCGGCACCGACCGATCACCTCCAAGGGTCGGCGAACATACCGATGAAATATTGGCCGAGATCGGGTTTTCCGAAAGCGAGATTGCTGACTTCCACGACAAATGCGTCGTATAGTGCGACTTTAACACGCTCGTCACGCATCTAGATTATCGAGCAAAACAGGCTGGGGACGCCGTTGGATTTCAATCTATTCATGTATTGTACGATCGGCCGCCGGGCAGAGCTCGAGGCGGGTATGGCCGGACGTAAACCCGAGCTTTACCAGCGCATGTTGAGCGAAATTGCCGAATACGCGACCTTTGCGGACCAAACTGGATACGGCGGGTTCGGCCATCCCGAACATCACCTGCAAATTGAAGGTTTCGAGATCGCCAACGATCCGACCCTCATGTCCATGTGGCTCGGTCAGCACACCGAACGACTGAAAGTGATTACCTGCGGTTTCGTCTCGACCGCGCACAATCCGCTGCGCACCGCAGAGGCTATCGCCACGATGGACCATATGCTAGGCGGCCGCTTCGGTGTCGGCATTGTGCGCGGATATCAAGCGCGCTGGGTCGACAATTTTCGCATTCGACCCGACCTGCAGGCTGTTGGCCCGTGGAACAAAAATTCGGAACAAGATACTCTCAATCGCGAGTACTTCGAAGAATTCGTTGAGGTCGTGGTCAAGGCGCTGACCAACGAGACCTTCTCCCACCAGGGCACGTTCTGGACCTTCCCACCTGAGGGGTTCATCAATCCCCATCCACATTCGGTCTATGCGGATTACGGTCAGGGTGTCGCCCCGGATATGAGTGTTAGCGAGATCGGCATTGCGCCGCGTCCGTTTCAAACGCCGTTTCCTCAACTTTACGGCGGGTTCACGGCATCGATGACCACGGCCAAGTTCTGGGCACAATATGCGGGCCGACCTATTGTACTCGCCGAAGATCTCGACTTCTGCAAAACAATTTGGTCAGTCTACCGCGACGAAGCTGCCAAGTTTGGACACGATATTACGCCCGGCGATGAAGCCGGTTGGGGTGGCTTGATGATCTGCGCGGAAACTGATGAAGAAGCTCAAGCGCAGTTCGCAGACATCAAATGGTTTTGGGACAAGTGGCCGGAACAATTTGGCCAAGGCATGCCGAAACTCCTCGTCGGCGCGCCGGACACGCTCGCAGGGGAAATCGAAGCGGCCGCGAACGCGGTACCGATTAACGAATGTTTCCTACTGATCCCCCAGGGACTGCACACCCGGGACCAGATCATGCGCTCGCTTGAACTATTCGGAACCAAGGTGCTGCCGAAGTTTAGCGCCTAAGCAATCCGCCGGCGGCCTTTCGCTTCGCCACCAAGTCCCATGGCCAGCGCGTCTTTGTTAGGCCCTTCCGGCGCAATCTCGAAAACGAGATCAACAGCCGTATAGTCCTGATACCCCATACGCGCCAAGGGCTTCAATCGTGCAATATCCAGCTTGCCGTTGCTTGTGAATGCGTCGTCACGAATTTGGACACCAACCACCTGACCAACCACGACATGGGTCGTGTTTACCTGCTGGTACCCCGGCAAGGTGAGCGTCGTGTAAAACTTGCATTCCAAATGCACTGGCGATTCCGCGACCCGCGGTGGTCGGACTAGAGCTGAGGGTTCCGGCGTGAGTCCCACGGCGGTCATTTCGTCGATGGACGAGTCAACGATCTCGGCACTACGGGCCACTGCTTCACGCAGGTCGTAGGTTGCCAAATTACAGACGAACTCACCGGTCTCGATAATATTGGCGACGCTATCCTTCACTTCACCCGTCGTCATCTTATGACTCGCTGAGAACATCACATAGGGCGGGTCGTATCCCAAATTATTGAATTGGCTGTATGGCGCCAAGTTCACATTACCTTCGCGGTCGAGCGAGCTGATCCAACCGATCGGCCGCGGTACGACAATCGATTTGTAAGGATTATACGGCAGATTGTGGTCATTTTTCTCGGTATCGTAAAACATGCTGGCCACATTTTTATTTTAATTTGCATCGAGCACTAAATACCCTACGCGCTTCACATCCTGCGCGCAAACCAGTCCTCACTGGAGGTTCAGCCCGGTTATTTGCCTTTTTTCAGGTTCCGCTTCCAAAGTGCGAAAATCGCGTCCCATGCCTGTTCCGATGCGACCGGGTGATAGGGATCACGTTCGGAGAATTGGAACCCGTGCAACGTATCCTTATAGACTTTCACAGTCGCTTTGCACTTCGAGCCCTTCGGGCTCTTGAGGACTTTCCGCAGGTTCTTCACGTCTTTATCCGGCACCGCGTGGTCGACCTCAGCGAAGTTGAAGAGCATTTCCGCCTTGATGTCGTTGAGACGTAGATGCGGGGAATCGTCTTTGTCGGTGACGATGCCAACGCCGTACATGGACGCCGCCGCCGCAATCCGGCTCGGGAAGTTGGCCGCCGCCGCCGTCACGTATTGCCCACTCATGCAATGCCCGACGACACCAATCGGCCCCGTCGCACACTGGTCCTGACCGTCCAGCCAAGCGATCCAACCGCCAGTGTCTTCCACCACCATCTGATTATTGAGATGGTGCATCGCCGCGAAAATCACCTCGGACATCCCCTCGTCCCGGCGCGGAATATCGAAACGGCAGGTGCCGATCCGGTAATACATATCGGGCAGCAAACAGAAGTATCCGTTCTTGGCGATCCGCCGTGCCATATTCTCAAGCTCCGTCCGATACCCCGGCGCATCCATATAGAAGATGATGCCGGGATAGGCTTTCCCATCGTCCGGGCAGACGGCAAAGGACGGGCATTTCCCGTATTTTGTGGTTATATCGACATAACGTTCATTGAGGGCCATGAGGGAGTCTCCCTGTTATCGGGTGTTGGCGCAAAAGATTGGTAGAGCATTTAAGTCGTCGGATGTACCGCGGCCAGCCCAAAGCCCCTTGCACTCGGCAAATGGGGTAAAAACGTACCTCTATTTGAGCCGACAGAGCTGCTCTGTGAACCAGATTTTCTCAATTCACTTGTCAAAGAACCGCGTCACTCGGGGGGGGGCAGGAATGACAGGATAGCTAATGCTGCAAATGCACGTCGAAGTAACCTATACTGCCGCTTAATTCGCGCCTTCACCAGATAATCGGATCACCAAATGAACCGCTTCTTCGAATACTGCCGCTTCACCACCACCCCCCGCCACCTGCTCAACAACGCGCAGAGCATCAAAACAGCGTTCGCCGGCCGCGCCCAAGCATCTGGCGGGCATTTGTTTGGGTGCTGGCGCAGTCTGGTTGGATTAGGATTGGCGCGAGACGAGGGAATTGCGCTTACAAGTTGGCCGGACCAAGCCGCCGCACAGGCCGCAACGCCACCTGACCACGACGAGATCTTCTCCTCCAAAACGCAGAGCCTTGAAGCAACCGTGCGACCGACCGACGATACACCGCCCGCCTACAACGGCGTTTACGTCTTCCGCTGGTTCGACATCACCGAACCGGATTGGCCCGCCTTCCGCGACATCTCGGATGCAGCCTGGCCCAACATGGAGGATGTCTTTGACGTCAACATCTGCGGGTTCTGGCGCGGATTGGAGACACCCGCGCCGGCGGCGAAGGTCCTGCTACTAACCCGCTACGCCGATCTATCAGTCTGGGAGGCTTCACGCTGGTGGAGCAACCCCGCCGCCCAAGCTGAAGCCTCGATGTCCCGCTTCAAGAAGCGCAATGAGATGATCGACGCTACGGTCGCCTATCCGAGCCTTTTAATCGGGAATGACGCCGTATAGTCGTGGTTGTTCTCTGCAAATTAATTGACGACAGGTTCGTCATTTCTGACGGAATTCCTTCCACAACCGCTTGGTCACTTCGCTTGACACCGAAAATACCCTTGCTCTAATTGACAATGTTAAAGCCGGAAACAGGAAACCAGATAAACCAACTTATTTGGTGAGATCGTCATTCTTCATTGGTAATTCGAAACCGGTAACCGCCACTTAATCAAAATGATCACCCCCGCAAGAACGGCAGTGCCAGTTCCAGGAAAAGCTCCGGCGTTTGCACCGCCATGAAGTGGCCCGTCTCCGCTTCCACATATTCCGACCCCGGGATCGAATCCGCGACCGCTTTGGCGGTCTCAGGCGGGCGGACGGCGTCGTGGACGCCGCCGATGACCAGGGTTGGGCATTTCACCTTATCGCCTTCCGGATTGAGATTGATCGAGCCGAGCATTCGATTAATCGAGGCGAAACCGTAGGGATCGTTGGTGAGCCAACGGGCACGGTAGCGGGCGAATTTAGCGGGGTCCTTGCGGAATATGTCGGGATAAGACCGCGCAAGGCTGGCATCGACCGAGGCGCGCATGCCGTTCTCCTCGACCAATTTCGCGCGTTCTTCGTATTGCTGAGCACGGTCGGCCGTGGTGCCGGTGGCAGGGCTGGTCAGCACTTGTCGTGCGACCCGTTCTGGATAATGCATCGAATAGGCCATGGCAATCCCGGCACCCATCGCAGTGCCCACGACACAGCAGGGACCGTCCATGCCGACGGCGGCGGTGAGTGCCGCGATGTCGTCGGTCATATCATTGATGTCGAGCGTGCCCTTGGATTTCTCCGACAAGCCAAAGCCCCGCTGATCATAGCATAATACACGGAACTCCTTTTCGAGCGCCGGGAGGACATCGTTCCAGCTCTCCAGCGCACCGCCCAGCTCATGGACCAGAACCAAGTTCCTGTCCCCACTGCCTGAAACCCCATAGCGGAGCGCCGCGCCGTTTACTTCTATCCATTCCATCATCGTCACTCCTTAAGCTCTGGCGCGCTCAACACGCCGCAATCATCCGCAAAAGACAGCTTTGCCCCGCTCTTCGACTGTAATTCATCTCGCGAGAGGCCATCCACGATTTCCCGCACCAGGAAACCATCCGCCGTCACATCGACGACGGCGAGGTCGGTATATACCCGATCGACCGTGCCCACACCGGTCAGCGGATAACCGCAGGTTTCGACCAATCGGGGCTCCCCCTTCTTGGTCGTGTGCTGCATGGTGACGCGTACACTCTTCGCTCCAGTCACCAAATCCATCGCCCCGCCGACGAGTTGGCCCTTATGAGTCATCTTGGCATCCCAGTTGGCGAGGTCACCAGTCTCCGAAACCTCGAAGCCCCCGAGTAAGGTCACGTCGAGATGTCCACCCCGGATCATCGCGAAAGCCATCGATGAGTCGAACAAGGCCGCCCCTGAATTCAAAGTGATCTTCTGGCTGCCCGCGTCGACATAGTCCGGATCTTCTTCATTCTCGCCCGCAACGGGGCCGACGCCGACGATGCCGTTCTCCGAATGGAACATCAGGTCGCGGTCGGTCGGTTTGTAATTTGCAATCAGCACGGGGAGGCCAAGTCCGAGGTTGACATAACTTCCTTCCTCCAAATCCTGAGCTGCACGCCAGGCGATCTGATTTCTCGATAAATGTTCCATGATTACATCCCTCCTGCGTTGGACGGTCTCAAGTCTTCGCACTCCAGAACCCGGTCCACAAATATGCCCGGGACATGAACATCATCCGGGCCGATCGGCTCGTCACTGGCATCGCCGGTCTCGACCACCGTGCACCGCGCCGCCATGGCCATGGCAAGTCCGAAGTTTGCCTGGGTACCGCGGAACCTCAGATTGCCCCAGCGGTCTGCGCGGGCTGCCCGGATCAACGCAAAATCCGCCGTGAGGGCCTCCTCTAAGATGCACAAACGGCCGTCAAACATCCGCTCTTCTTTGCCGGCCGCTAGATCAGTTCTTGCCGCCGTCGGCGTGAAAAAAGCCGGAATACCGGCGCCCCCCGCCCGCATTCTCTCCGCGAACGTCCCTTGCGGCAGCATCTCGATCTCGAGCTCGCCATCCAGCCATTGGCGTTCGTAGTTCGATGTATTGGGCCCACGGCTCCGCGCCGCGCTAACAACGACCTTGGCCACTCGCTTGTCGTTGAACAAGGCCGGTGCAAACCCGTCCACGAAACGCACCGAGTTAGTAATAATGGTGAGGTTACGAGCGCTCATCCGTTCGAGCGCGCGAATAAACTGGAACGGCACGCCGGTGCCGCCGAAACCGTTTATCATGATGGAGGCGCCGTCGCTCAGACCATCGAGGGCGGCTTCTAAGTTTTCTACGCGTTTATCGATCATTTTGTTCGTTTGTCCCATCGATAGTTCGCTAGCTATTTAGGGTGATGAGAGGTGGTAGCGAGTTATTAAGTGTAAGTATCCACCCTTCCTTAACCTTCTCTCATTAAGGGGAATGGGATATTACTCAGCGAACAAGACAGTCCCTCTCACCCCTTGCAGCGGAGATTAACGTGGAAACGGGGAGGCCATTCAAAAAACATTCTCGAACGCTATCTTTACCCCTAGCAACAGCAGGAAAGTCCCAGCATGAGCAATCCCCTCCCCCTAGACGGTATTCGCGTCCTCGACATTGGCACCCTGATCGCGGGGCCGTTCGGCGCCACGATGCTCGGCGACTTCGGTGCGGAGGTGATCAAGGTTGAACAACCAGGACGCGGCGATGCGCTTCGCGGCACACCGCAGCCGGACGGTGCTGCCAGCCGGTCGACCAATTGGCTGGTCGAGGCGCGGAACAAGAAATCGGTCACCTTGAACCTGCGGGTGGAAGCCGGACAGAACATCCTGAGGGAAATGATCAAACACGCGGACGTGCTGTTCGAGAACTTCACCCCCGGCACGCTAGAGCGTTGGGGCTTCGGCTGGGACGAGGTCAAAAAGATTAATCCGAAAATCATCATGGTGAGGGTTTCGGGCTACGGACAGGTAGGCCCCTATCGGAAACGTTCCGGCTACGACCGCATCGCGCTTGGGTTTTCAGGCTATATGTACCCAACGGGTTTTCCGGACCGCTTCCCCGTACGTCCTGCCTTCCCCACGGCGGATTATAACACCGGCACCTTCGCAGCTTTGGCTACCATGTTCGCGCTTTATCAACGCGATATGCAGAACGGCGAAGGTCAAATGATCGACTTGGCCCTCTACGAGCCCACCTTCCGGATCACCGCCAACATGATGCCTAACTTCTTCCGCGACGGTGAAATCCGCGAGCGCATCGGCAACCGAAACCCCACTTTCTCACCCGCCGGCACGTTCGAGACCAAGGACGGCAAATATGTGCAGATCGCCGCCGGCGGCGACAATGTCTTCCAACGCCTGGTCGAAGCCATGGGCATGCCGGAGCTGGCGGCGGACGAGCGCTACGCCGTCAGCCGCGAGCGCATCGCCCGCGCCGACGAGCTGGAAGCGCTTTTAGCCGATTGGGTCGGCAAACATGAATTCGCTGAGATCGACAAACGCTTCGCCGACGCGAACGTGCCTTTCGGCGGCATCTTCACGGCGGAAGATATTTCGGAAGACCCGCATTACGCAGCGCGCGAAAATCTAGCCACCGTAGCCGACAAAGACGAAGGCGACATCGTCATGCCCGCCGTTATCCCAAAACTCAGCGACACGCCGGGCCGTATCGTACATGCCGGGCCAGAGATCGGATCCTATAACGAGGAAATATACGGCGGACTGCTGGGTAAGAGTACGGAAGAACTGGCAGCGTTGCATGACGAAGGCGTAATTTAGCGCTCCCCCCTGAGCGGCGAATGCCTCTTAGGCGTTCTACCCATCAAGGGGGAGGCAAAATATCGAACTCAATTCAAACCCCTCCCCCCTTGTAGGGGAGAGTTAGAGTAGGGGCGATCGCAGAAGCGAAAATCACCCCTTCCCTTGCCCCATCGATTTCGGGGCTTTCGCCAATTCCCGAACCACGTCCATGTCCGGTTCGAAGCCAAGACCAGGTGTCTCCGGCAGGTCGAGCCAGCCATCTTTCGGCTCAGGGAGACCTTTGAAGAACGTCTTGCAGCATTCGACGGAAACATGATGATACTCGACCATGCCGCCATTCATCACGCCGGCGTGGAGATGCATATTGTGGAACGGGAAGGCGCCCCCGTTATCGATCGGCACGTTGAAGGTGTGGGCCATACCGGCGACTTTCTGAATTTGGGTGTAACCACCGCCGATCAAGACATTCGGCTGTAGAACATCAACTGCCCTTTCGGTAATGAAATCGCGGAAGCGATAGGCCAGCGTTTCGGTCTGCCCGGCTGCTACCGGCACTTTCGTGCGTGTCCGCATCTCGGCCATCTGCCCCACGTTGTTGTGGGTGATCGGCTCCTCGAAGAAGGCAATATCGTATTCCTCGATCCAATTGGCGAGCATGACCGCGTGGTACTGGTCGAGACTACAATTGGCATCAACGAAGATTTCAGCATCCTCGCCAGCGGCTTCCCGCACATTGCGCACGCGGATACGGTCCTCGCGGATGGCTTCCAAGAGTGGGCGGCGCTCGTCATCGCGGCGCTTCAAGGCGTTCATGCCGACCGTCATTTTCAGCCGGTCGAAGCCCTGCTTCCGCCACAGCCTTGCTGCCTCGCCGATCTGCTCACGGTCGAAAAAACCGAAACCAAAGGTCGCGTAAAGCGGCACCGACGACCGCGCGCCACCGAGCAGGCGCCAGACGGGCTGGCCCAATACCTTACCCTTGATGTCCCATAAGGCGACGTCGATCGCAGCAATCGCATGGCCGCCATAGCCGGTCTGGCCGCGCGGCGTGAGCTGCCAATAGAGCTTCTCCCAGATGCGTTCATTCGCCATCGGGTCCTCACCGATAATCGTCGGCCCCGCCAGATCATTAATCGCAGAGGCCACCACATCCTCATCCATAATCGCGGTCATACCGTGGCCGACATGCCCTTGGTCGGTTTCGACCTCAACCAGAACAACACTTAACCCATTGGTTTTATTTATATTTAATACATCTATATTCAGCTCGATATAGAGGGGCGTGGCATCGACCCGGATGATTTTCATCGTTTTTCTCCGCTCATGGTTCTTCGGTTATTTAGGTCGTTCTGCAAAGAAACGCATCTTTTCTCCCCTTCATCTTGCATTAAATCCTATAAAGGAGAACGATTTAGACAATTGCCGCCGACATCAGCCGAGGGACCAGCCGATGCGATTTTCCGATCCGTCACAATACATCATGGACGACCCCGACAAGGGTATCTTCCGCGTCCATCGCGACGTCTATACGGACCAAGACCTCTTCGAGATGGAATTGAAGAACATCTTCGAAGGAACCTGGGTCTATCTATGTCATGCCTCTCAGGTGAGAAATCCGTTCGACTTCTACTGCACGAAAATCGGTCGACGCTCGGTCATCGTCTCGCGCGACGAGAACGGTGAGTTGCACGGCTTCTTCAACACATGCCGGCATCGAGGTGCCATTTTGTGCCAGACTGAGATGGGCAATACCAAATATCACGTGTGCAATTATCACGGCTGGGCCTACGACGCGTCGGGCAAGAACATCGACATTAAGGATAAAGCAGAAGGCTGCTACACGGAAGCCTTTGACGAGTTGAATCACGATCTAATTCCACTGCCGCGTTTCGACAATTACCAGGGCCTCATATTTGCCAGCCTCAATCCGGATGTCCCCACCTTGGAAGAACATTTGGGCGAGGCGAAAATCCTGCTCGACCTTGTCGCCGAACAAAGTCCGGAAGGCATGGAGGTGGTGCCGGGGCGTTCGGACTACACCTACAACGCCAATTGGAAGATGCAGATGGACAACGGGATGGACCCGTATCATCTGACCTCGACCCACACGACTTTCATGAAGGTCGTCCAACGCCGCCAGCAGGGCGAAAGCCGCAACGACCAAGTTGAATCTCCAGATTTCCGCGACAGGTTCAAGATGGACGCCGGCATGTACACCTTTAAGAACGGCCACAGCATGATCTGGAACGATCATCCAAAGCCACACACGATGCCGTTCTGGGGTATGATCGAGGATGTTCGCAAACATGTGGGCGACGAGAAGGCCAAGTGGATGGCCCGCTCGCGCAATATCACAATCTTCCCAAACCTGCAGTTCAACGATTCCACATCGCTCGTTCTGCGCACCTATATCCCACATGCCCCGAATTTGACGGAAATGAAAGTCTATAGCTTCGCACCGGTCAACGAGCCAGATGATCTACGGGCAATTCGCGTGCGCCAGCACGAAGATTTCTTCAACTCAAGCGGTATGGCAACGCCGGACGACACGATCTGCTATGCCGATTGCCACGAAGGTTATTTGTCCTATCCGGGTGACTACTTGCAAAGCTTCGAGCGCGGCATGGCAACCGTCATCAACGGGCCGGATGAAGAGGCCAAACGGCTTGGTTTTAAACCGGCAACCAGTCTGTTCGGTAATTTCATGGATCAAGGCGAGACATCCTATCACGGCCCTTACCGTGAATGGGCCCGTCTGATGCGAGCGGGCCACAACAAAGATCAACCGCTAGCGGCGGAATAGGAAAGACATCATGTCGGATAGAGACCTGCTCGCCAAAGGCGAGGACATCCTGTCGCGCGAAGCGCTATATATGGACATGCGACGCTGGGATGAATGGATCGACCTGTTCCACAAAGACGCCGTCTTTTGGGCACCGGCTTGGCGCAACGACGAAGAGTTGACCGACAACGTCAAACGGGAAATATCGCTATTCTATTTCGAAAGCCGCGCCGGCATCGAAGACCGTGTCTGGCGGATTAACACGAAACAGGCACCGGCGCTGTTCCCGCTCGCGCGAACGACCCATATCATTACCAACTCCGTCTTCGACGAACCTCCAACGGCTGAAACGATGACATTGCATTCTGCCTGGACCTGTCACACGTATTCGCTGCGCGACCGTTCCCAACACACCTTTTTCGGCCGTTACGAGCACGATCTCAAAAAGTTCGACGGCAAATGGAAGATCACCCGTAAAAAGGTAATTTTGATGAACGACTATATCCCGGCCGTCATCGACGTTTTCTGCGTATAACGCGTCACGCTGTCTTTGTCGCGGGAGGTACGTTCGCGCGGGCTGCGTTGAGCATGTCGATTTCTGCCCAAAGATCGGCTAAAGTTGGCTCCCCCTCGGCAACCGGTTCGACATCGCCCATCAGGCCATAGACGTCTTCCATCGTGATCCCATCGAGCTCACGATTACCAAGCAGCCATTCGGCCGCTACCAGTGCTTCGTCGGTGAGATTCGAAAGATCAATCAGATGAAAACTCGTCTGATAGAACCGATCGGACATCTCTGGATTGAGTCGATAGGCAGCGTATTGCCATAAGAACGAGTTGACGTAATCCGGCTTATCCCCCCACCAGCGATAAATGAAGGCGCGAATCCACATGGCGCGCTGACGAGTCCGCGGATCCCGCAGTGCCTGCGCCACCCAACGCTGTACCACTTCGAAATCACGCGGCCGATCTTCTTCAGTCAAATGTAGTTGCGCGACCGCGAGTTGCGCCAAAGGATCACGCCGAAACGCTTGTTCGGTGTAGTAGTGTAATTCGGCGTCGGGTTCGGGTCGCGCGCCCTCTACCCAGCTATAAAGACCAACACTCGCTTCTTGAGAACCCCGACCGAAAATCGACAGGCGAATCTCGCCAAACCGCGCGAGCGCGAGCGCGATATCGTATGCTTCCTCAAGGTGAGGGAGCCAGCTCTCGATTTTCTCTCCATGCTCCGCCCGAACACCCTGTTTTTGCACAACGCGGCGGCAAAGCATATTCCACGCGTCCTCCGTCATCGCGGAATGCAAGGCAGATTGCAGTCCGAAATCGGCTTCCCACAGCCCTTCTTTCACATGGCGTGAAAGATGACGTCCTAGATGACGGAAGTGCGCCGGCGACAGCATGCAAAGCGAAGCCGCGATCGCCCGCTCGCGGCCGCGTGTTCGTCTCGTGCGTTGCTGTAAATCGTTGTCCAGCATGTCGATCCTTTGTCAGAGATGACTATATTACACAGTTTCTCCGAAAACTACATGCGGTCGTGAGATTTTGTTCTCGAAGTAACACCGCGGCTCGATTTTAAAACGTCTAAAAAAATCGAACTTAGATTTTGATTTACGTTAAACCTAAAACGGCTTGTCACCTTGCAGCGTCACCCGCTGCATAATCCGGCGGTCCTTTGGAAAATCGTTGACCGCATAATGCATGGTGCAGCGATTGTCCCACATAGCAACCGAGTTGTTCCGCCATTTGAATCGACACGTATAATCTGGCTGAATCGCGTGCTTCGATAGTTGTTCCAGAATCACCCGCGACTCTTGTTTCGTCATACCCTCGAGGCGGCTCCAATGAGTAGTACTGATATAAAGCGCCTTACGTCCCGTCTCGGGGTGTGTTCGAACCAGCGGGTGGATGACCTCTTTTTCCTCAGGCGCTTGTTCGACCGTCATGTCCTTAGCAATACCAGTCTTAAAACGCTGGGCGCCCTTACCGTAAGTATTGGCGTTGGTGTAGACGACATTGAGGTCATCGACCATCCGTTTCATACCCTCAGAAAGGCCCTCATAGGCGGTATAAAGGTTGGCAAACATTGTGTCGCCCCCCACCTCCGGCACGTTCATGCCATAAAGAATTGTTCCAAGCGCCGGCTGTTCTTCATAAGCAAGGTCCGTGTGCCAGGCATTGCCGAAATGATGCGCATCCGTTGGCTCCTTCACGATCCGGAAGACGTCCGGGTAGTCGTCCATACCCTTCACATAACTGTGCCGGTTGAGCGGCCCGAAGAGACGCCCGAACGCCATCTGCGTCTCCGGCGTGAGTTTCTGGTCCCGGAAAAAGATGACATTGTGCGCAAGAAACGCTTTGTGAATCTCCGCATATGTTTCTTGGTCAACATTCGTCACATCAACTCCGGAAATCTCCGCACCCAGTGCACCCGCCAAGGGTTCCACAGTTATCCGGCTGTATTCATCCACCGTCTGCATCGATGCCAACATCTTGATCTCCATTCGAATTTGTCACATCCAGCGGATGCAAAATTCCAAAACATATTATAGTCCCACAGCGTCATTAGGGGAGACCTTTATTCGCAAACCCATGGTTAGAAAAGGGTTCAAAGCAAGCTTGTAGATCGAAATCAGACGAAAAGCCCAATAAGCAACTCTAAGCCTTATTTTAGAGCCAATTTCTAGAAACGTGAGCGGCGGCCTTCCACGTTTGCTTTCACGTCGATAGGGACCGCGCGCCTGCTCGCATTGAGCTGCTACGCTTCCTAGAGGGCAGGCGCAAGATTGGCGGTTTTACTAATATGTCTTCCTAAGGCCCCGTTCCATCGGCGATGTTCGCCTAGTTTTCGTGCGTGGTGGAGACACCATCGTGCGCCTCTGTTTCTGGCTGAGCCATGCGTCCCACTCGGCTCATGCCATCGAAGACAACAGCCACTCAACCGCTTCTCGGTGAGATACCTTCTAGCAAATGCACCAGATTTTCAGTCGGCATCACATCCGCATATTTACTTGCAATGTCGAATAGGTTGATTGCATGGCAATGGCGCGAACGGTCAAAGACCGCATCCTCAGCAACGATGGTTCTAAAATTATAAGAGTTCGCATCCACCGCCGCGCACCGCACGCACCCGCTGGTCGTGCAGCCGGTCAGAACAACAGTATCTATACCCATACCGACCAGATGCCTGACCAAGGGCGTGCCGCTGAATGCACTTGCATGAATTTTTGGGATCAGAATATCGCCGTCCATTGGTTTAACCGCCTCATGAAACGCATACCCGTCCTCGGGGATCGACATCAGGCCCGGTATCTTTGCCTCAAATTGGCCTGCACTGTGCTCCGATTTCGGCGCGACATAAGGATACAGGATAGGAAACCGCAGTTTCCGAAATATCTCAATGAGACAGGAGATTTGCGGCAAAGCGTGCCATCCTGCCTCTCCGCAACTTGATGGATATTCTTTTAAGGCGTCCGGCAGGGGGGTCGACTTCCGGCCTGTCGAACGATACTGGACGTCGATCACAAGCAGGGCCGGTCGTTCGCCGATCCCGACCTCTTGACCAAAGCCTGCCTCCCGGTAGACCGCTAATTCCGCCTCGGGGATATATCCGTCCCATGGACGCGGTGTGCGCGGTTCATCTTCTCGTTTCATGGCGGTTCTCATGTCAAACCTCCGCAGTGGTCGCATCGTAATTGACGATCTAGCCGTATCGTTTCCGGTGTATCTTACGGGACCATCGTTCCTTATCATAGGGATTCGTGCTCTCCGGCGTTTACGGCACTTCGTTGTGAAATATTCTCAGCATTAGGAATGAAACATGTCTAAGCCCCAACAATCGCTTTCGTTCCTAGAAACGTGAGCGGCGATCTTCCACGTTTGCGTTCACGTCGATAAGGACCGTACGCCCGTTTGCATTGAGCCGCTGCGCTTCCTTTAACGCCGGCGCAAGTTCGGCGACCTTGTTAACATGGAGACCCACAGCACCCATCCCTTCGGCGATTTTCGCGTAGTCTCCCTGCATGGTGGAGACACCATATTGCTCACGTGCTTCGGCACCAATGATACCTTGTGTGGGGCCGGAATACGTCGCCATCGCACTGTTGTTGAGCAGCACGGTGGTGATCGCCGCCCCGGAGCGGGCGGATGTCTCTATATCCGTGCCGGACATCCCAAATGCGCCATCCCCCATCAAATTCAGGCAGAATTTTTCTGGCTCGGCCATTTTCGCTCCAATCATTAACGGAATACCAAAACCCAAATGTGTCGTCTTGCCCCAACCGACATAGCTATGGGGCAAGGTCGCTGTGTAGAACGGCACGATTGAGTCGCGAGGCGCGCCGGCATCATGCGTAACGATGCTATTTTCGGTATCGAGGGTTTCGTTTAATGCCTGAATGACCCTGTAGTAGCTGATCGGCTCTTCATCAGAATTAAGAACCGACGACCATTCCGCCATCCACTCCGCACGAACCGCTGCGACGTCCGCCTCAACCTTAGACCTATCCCCCGCACCACCACCATCGCTTTTTTCCTTGATACAAGCGATCAAGGCTTCAATAGTCAGGCCCGTATCGCCAATCAGACCTATATCCGCAGCCTCGTCCTTATTCAGTTCGTCGGGGTTATTTGTATTGTGAATGATCGTCTTTCCCGAACTTACCTTTTGAGCATAAGGCGAGCGCGTCAGGCTACTGCCAAGCGCTAAAAGAACGTCGCTATTCCTGAGCCAGTGATGTGCAGGGCCCGTGGTGGTACCGCTGCCGGCGCCAAGAGCTAAAGGGTGGCGTTCATCAAAGGCTGATTTGCCCGGCATCGTGCAAAAAACCGGTGACGCTGTTAATTCAGCAAGCTCGCGTAAGGCCACGGTTGCACCAGCGAACAACACTCCAGACCCGGCCCAAATAACCCTTTGTCTTGCGTTTAAAAATGCCGTCGCCGCGTCTTCGATCGCGCTTGGTTCCGGCAACTGGCGGTAAATTTTCGGAGATTTATAATTCTGCATAGCCTCAGGCACGTTCTGAGCACACACATCAGCCGTGAGTTCGACGACGACCGGGCCAGGTGTGCCGTTTCGCAATGCGTGAAAAGCTCGACGCATAACGTCACCCACCTGATTGGGCGTATAAATAGCCTCAACTTGTTTGACCCAGCCTTTATAATTTTGGGCCGCGGTAAAATTGGGTTTGACCGAAAGGCGGTCCAAGCTGTTGCCACCCAGGAACACGAGGATTGGAACATTATCAGCAAAAGCTTGGGCGATGCCACCCATGGCATTCTCCGCGCCCGCTTGCGATTGAACGGCAACGACGCCGAACTTCTGCCTATCGCTGACGCGGCTATAGCCGTCAGCGGCCATCACAGCACCACGCTCATGGCGGAAGGCTATGGGCCGGATGCCCACGCGGGCAACGGCGGAGATTAGTGGATTGCTCGGGAAACAAGACATCCAATCCACGCCTTCTTGTTTCAATATCTGCGCAATGTAGTCGATGCCATTCATTATGGGCCTCCCAGGTCGAAATCTGCAGTCACGGAAATTTAGTGGACATTCCCAGTCCTTCCGGGAACACCTTCACGATAATTAACGTGCGCGCTAGCGCGGGCAATAGAGTTTCAAATATCTTGTACGGATCGAGAAACAGCGCCAGTCGCGGGGCGGTACCTATAAATTCGCGTATCGCTCGATCGTTTCACGCCACTTCAGTAAGTCTTCGGGGCCGTCGATCCCACGGTCTTTGACACCGGCTAATCCAACGACCGGCACCATCATGCGGGTGACCCCGGCTTCAGCGAGTGGCGCCATTTCTGCCTCGTCCTCCGGCATATTGGTGACAATCTCGATGTTATTTGGGTCGCGGCCCACCTCCTCTGCCGTCACTCGGACCAGGTCACCTAACTCGTGCACGAACTCCCGAGCTGGGAAAAATCCGTCGCCGAGGCGCCCCGCACGCCTCGCTGCCGCCTTCGAATGCCCGCCAATGATGATCGGCACGGCACCGTTTGCGGGACGGGGGCGGCAATGCACCCTCTCGAACGCAACGAATTCGCCATTATAGGTTGGCAGATCGGATGTCCAAAGTTCACGCATCGCTTCGATATACTCGTCCGTGCGTTTACCGCGTCGCTCGAACGGCACGCCCAGCGCCTCGAATTCCTCCGGCATCCAACCGACGCCAACTCCCAGTATTACTCGTCCACCTGACATTTGATCCAAAGTAGCAATCTGCTTAGCTGTCGTGACCAGTTGGCGTTGTGGCAGGACAAGCACACCGGTACCAAGCTTTAGATTCTTTGTCGCCGCAGCAACATAGGTCATCCAAACGATAGCGTCCGGGCGTGAGTTGCTCGGCACGCCCGAGCTCATCCTGCCGTCTTCGGAGTAAGGATAGTTCGGGGCGTAATTTTCCGGAACCACGACGTGGTCGATCGTCCAAATGGATTCAAATCCCACCTCCTCAGCCGCTTGCGCCAGCTCGATGGCTTTCGATGCATCGACGTATTGATTTGTGTTGCAGTATCTGAGACCGAATTGCATAGAGTTATGCGTCCCGGTATTGGTCGATAATATCGGTCCAACGGGCTAGGTCGTCTGGTCCGCTGGCCGCCGCGCCCTTAAGCCCGATCATCGGCACGATAGGCAGCAAGACGCGATCCACCCCTGCTTTGACCAGTTCAGGCAAGTCTTCAACCCGCTCCGGCATGCTAACGGTAAACTCAATCGCATTCGGATCGCGGTCGTGTTCTTCCGCTGTCCTTTTCGCTAGATCGAACAAATCGGTCGGGACGCCGCGCGCCGGGAAAAACCCGTCACCAAGACGCCCGGCGCGTCGCGCCGCCGCTTTGGAGTGGCCACCCACGATAATCGGCACCGAACCGTCAACCGGCTTCGGTTGCATGTGCGCCCCTTTGAAACTGAAGAATTCACCCTCATAGGTCGGGAGGTCCGACGACCAAAGTTCGCGCATCACACCTATATATTCATCGGTCGCGCGGCCGCGCGCCTCAAACGGCGCTTTGATGGCGGCGAACTCCTCTTCCATCCAGCCCACACCAATGCCAAGCAGCACACGGCCGCCGCTCATAAAATCTAGGGTCGCAACCTGTTTTGCCGCCACAATCGGGTTGCGCTGCGGGACGATCAGGATACCGGTTCCAAAATTGATCTTCTCCGTCCGTGCAGCGACGTAACTCATCCAAATGAGCGGGTCAGGCAATGGGATATCGTTCTTGCCGCCCGCCATCTTGCCGTCGTCCGTATAGGGATAAGCGGATTGGTAACCTTCCGGGACAACGACATGATCAACTGTCCAGACAGATTCAAAACCGGCAGCTTCCGCCGCCTGCACCAACTCGACCGCATTCCCCGGCTTCGTGTAACGCGCCGTATTGCAGTATCGGACCCCAAACTTCATTTCAGCCTCGCACAAAGTTCAAATAGTTCTTCAATCGCTTTGAATTGATTGCCTTGGGCTGAAGACGGCACCAGAATTGGCGTCTTGATACCAGCGTCATACCAAGCCTCGAGCCCTTCCAGAACTTTGGACGGCGGTCCAAAAAGTGTGTTGTCGGAGAGCCAACGCTCACTCAAGCACTTGCCGATTTCTTCCGGATCATTGCCGTTCGCAATCGCTTTCTCGACACCGGCCATCTCTTCTTCGAAACCCGCTTCCTTCCAATAATTCCGATAGTTCGACAACTGTGCATAATGGGTCAGCGTCTTACGGTTAACCGCCGCCGCTGTCGCCTCGTTCTCATAGATGCAGGTCGGGATCATGTCGCCGATAAAGAAGTTTTTGTCGTTCCGCTTTTCCATCGGTACTTCTGCCAACGAAATGGCCATGTGAGAGCGGGCGCCGTTTGCGAACACCATGCCCTCGGCAATCTCAGCTGACAGTCCAATCATTTTCTTGCGGAGCGTCGCCAGCACGATCGGCGGCAATTCGCCGATCATCTTGGCGCTACGAACCGTCGAGACGAAATCGCGAATATCAGACAGGGGCTTGCCGACTGTCACACCGTAGCGCGAGTGCGACGGCGCATGCGCTACGCCAATGCCGAACTTGAACCGGCCATTCGAAAGCTCGTGAATAAAGGCTGCATGCTGTGCCAAGTCGAGTGGCGCCCGGAAGTAGATTGGGCAAATCGACGTGCCAAACTCGATCTTATCCGTCGCCATTGCCAACGCAGTCGCAAGCGCCATATTGTCGCCAAGTGAAGGCATGTAGATACCCGAAAAGCCGCGCTCCTCCGCCTCCTTTGCAAATTCAATAATCCGATGGCGGCGGCTTGGAACCGCGGCCAATGATATAGCGGGCATCTCGATGGGCATCTACTTTCCTCTCACTCAAAACCATCATTCCCGCGCAGGCGGGAAACCAATTCGGCGCCCGGTGTTTCTGGATTCCCGCCTGAGCGGGAAGGACGGAAGGTTGTCTGTATTCATTAGACGCCAATTTAAGTATGAACTTAGACGTTCAAACGCTTCGGGACAGGGAGCATTCACGGTGCATATCGGATTTTTTAGCTACAACACGGAATACGGCATTCGGGCGGACGACCTAGCGCGAGAGCTTGAGGACCGCGGATTTGAGTCGCTCTGGGTGGGCGAGCATACGCATATTCCGGCGAGCCGAGAAACCTCCTTCCCTGGCGGCGGCGATCTGCCGAAGCCCTACTATCACATGAGCGACCCTTTTGTGACCCTTGGGATGGCCGCCGCGGTCACCAAGAAACTCCTACTCGGCACAGGTATCAGCCTCGTGGTCGAACATCACCCGATATCGTTAGCAAAACAGGTGGCAACACTCGACCACTATTCGGGCGGCCGGTTTCTCTTCGGCATCGGTGGCGGTTGGAATAAGGAAGAGATGGAAAACCACGGCTTTCCCTTCGATCGACGCTGGAAGCTGTTACGCGAACGCGTCGAAGCGATGAAAGAGATCTGGACCGAGGACGAAGCTAGTTACGATGGGGAGTTCGTGAATTTTGAGCGTATTGTCTCTAACCCAAAACCAACACAACACCCACACCCGCCGGTTTTCATGGGGGGCGCCACCGACATGTCACTCAAACGAGTCGCACGTTATTGCGAAGGATGGATGCCAATCGACGTCTTGCTCCGCGACCCCAGCGCCATGGTCGCGAAAATGCGCCAGGTCGTCAGCGAAGAAGGTCGAGACCCGAACGAAATTGAACTTTCCGCCTTCTGCCAACGCGCCCGCGACGGCGACGCACTCAAAAAATTCCGCGCGGCCGGCTTCACCCGCGCCATCGTCGGCCTACCCAACCGCGACCGCGACGAGGTTCTGAAATTTATCGATGACTATGTAGGATTGGGCGACGAGATCGGGTAAGTGCCTACCCCGTCACAGCACTTTCTCGCGGGTCCCTCCCTAGCCCGCCTGAGGGAGAGGGACCGAAGTGAGGGAAACTACTTCCGCTTTATCTTAATCTGGCGGCCTAAGTTCTCCGGCGGCGGCAAGTCTTTCTGGGCTTCGTAGATAGCCTGGATACGTTCGTAAATTTCCGGCGGAAAGGGCGATACCTTCCGAACCGACATATCGATGTGGAGCGTAATCGCTTCCGCCTCGGCGGCGAGATAACCTTTATCAGCGTGATACATTTCTTGCCAATAATGAAAGCGTTTCTCGTCACAATCGATGATACGGTATGTAAACCGCAACAAGTCGCCTTCCATCACCTCTTGTACATAACGAATATGATAGTCACCTACGAAGGTCCCAATATTGTTCGCCTTCCGATATTCGTTGGTAAAGCCGATGGATTTTGCGACCGCACCCGCGGCCTCGTCGAATGCCGTTAAATAGAACGCCACGTTCATGTGACCATTATGATCGATCCACTCGGGGCGAACGCGTTCAGTATGAATTTCTAAAGGGCTGGCAACTTCGAGAGTATCGGACATTTTTTTGACTCTATTCATGGCTTTGCTTGGCGGTGAATTTACTCAGGAATTCAAAAATGAAAAGCCGTCGCCAACCGAAATTTCCGGGCCAAATCGTTTTATGGAGGTAATAGACTATGGGATACGGCGCGCCGTTCGCAGGATTAACCGTATTGGATTTGAGCCAAGGGATCGCGGGGCCCTATTGCGGGATGCTCCTCGCGCAGCAAGGGGCTAACGTCATAAAAGTCGAACCGGTCAATGGCGGCGATTGGGCACGAGCCCTCGGCATCTCTTATGAAGGACAAACGGCTTACTCGATCACCGGCAATATCGGCAAACGCAGCCTCGCCCTCGACCTCAAGAGCAATGACGGTATTGAAATTTTGTGGCGGTTGGCGGAACAAACAGATGTCTTCATGGAAGGGTACCGACCCGGCGTGATCTCGCGGCTCGGCTTTGGTTACAAAAGTCTTTCGCGACGAAATCCGGGAGTTATCTATCTTTCGGTCTCCGGTTTCGGGCAAATGGGACCGCTGGCGGAGCGTCCGGCACTCGACCCGGCCCTCCAAGCGCTTACCGGCATGATGAATTCGAACAGAGGCGAGGATGGCGTCCCACACCGCGTCATGTTCATCCCCGTCGACATGGCAACCGGCCTATATTCGTTTCAAGCTCTTTCCTCTGCACTTTACGCCCGACGCGACGAAGAGAAGGGATGTTATATCGACAACTCGCTTATGCGGTCAGGCTTGGCATTGCAAAGCGTCCGGTTAATCGCCAACACACTCGAGGGTGGTGAGATGACACCGGGCGCTTCCCCGCATGGGGTTTTCTCGACACAGGACGGATGGATTACCCTGGTCGTTCTCCGCAATTCGGAGTTTGCACCGTTTTGCAAAGCGATAGAGCGCCCCGAATTCGCGGATGACGAAAGATTTTCGAACGCAGTCAAACGCCACCAACATGCTGCAATATTAACCCCCGCAATAAACGAAGCAATGTCCACGCAACCCTCCCTCTATTGGTCCGACCGTCTGAAAGAAGTCGGTATCGTGCATGAAATTCTGAACGAGTATCAGGAATTCCTTGAGCATCCCCAAGCTAAAGCAGACAATGCCGTTAGCTGGCTGGACCAACCGGGCCTATCGGGGCCAGCACCGGTCCCCAACCTCGCAGGTATCGTACCGCCGGTGAATGGATCGGCACGTGGTACCGCGCCCCTCCTCGGACAGCATACACGGGAAATCCTGGAAGAACTCGATTTCGTTGCAGAGCACATCGAGAGCCTCGCCCGAGACGGAGTGATTGCGGGACCGGGTTTACCGACGGTAAACTCTTGACCGAAGCCTGCGGAACCACATCCTTTCTACCTGCCCTAGGAGCACAAGACGAAGGAGAAAATCCGTGGCCGACGAAGTAAAAATGCCAGTAGAGGGATCGCACATCATGATGTTTGCGCGCTCGTTACTGGACGAGAACCCCATCTACAGCGACGCCGATTATGCAGCAGGAACCGAAACGGGAAGTGTTATAGCCCCGCCGACTTTCGGTCGATCCGTTGCCCAATTCGATCCAAACTACCACCTCCGTTTGAAATCCGGCGAGAAATGGTTCGGCTCAGGCAAGAACCCGACAGGCCTCGATGGCCCCGCGCCTTCAACCGGCGGCCTGCATGCGGAACAGCATTACGAATATCACCGGCATTTGAAGCCCGGGGACCAACTGACGATGACGTCGGTGCCCGGAAAGACATGGGAGAAACAAAGCAAACGTGCCGGTCTCTTAAAATTTACAGAAACTGTTTTCGAGTTTCGCGATCAAGACGGCGAATTGGTCCTCACCATGCGCTCGGTCGGTGTAAAAACCGAAAAGCCGGTCGAACAGAGCTAAGGGAGAGAAACTATGGCACTTAATGCAAAAGATTTGAAGCCCGGCGACGAGCATAACGAAGTCGTTGTCGAGGATTTGAGCCGGACCCAATTAGTCATGTATTCAGGTGCATCGGGCGACTACAACCCATTGCACACCGACGAAGTCTACACGACGGAAGTAGCGGGTTATCCGAGTGTGTTCGCCCATGGCATGCTAACGATGGGCCTGACCGGAAAGATGCTGACAAACTATGTTGGCGACGGTCGGCTGACTAAATTCGGTGTCCGCTTCACCAATCAAGTTTGGCCAGGTGACACCTTGACTGCAACTGCGGTAGTCACTGAGCTCCGCCAAGAAGGCGACGATAAATTTGTTGACCTGGACGTCAAAACGACGAACCAAGACGGCACGGCGGTTGTCAGCGGCTACGCAACCGCTAAAGTCGACGGTTAGTTAATTTAACCCCTCACTCTACCTCTTTCCCCTTATGGGAGCAGGTTGGGGTGAGGGGAATTTTGTTGAAAAAGGATTCGCCCCATGAAACTCGGACTTTCGGTCGGCTATTCCGGCGCACAAATGGAGTTGCCCGTCGAACGAATACTGCGGGCGGAGAAACTGGGCTACGACAGCGTTTGGACAGCTGAAGCATACGGTTCCGACGCCATCACGCCGTTGGCCTATCTTGCGGCCATCACCAAGCGGATCAAGCTCGGCACCGGCATTATTCAGGTTTCCGCCCGCACACCGGCCAACTGCGCCATGAGCATGGGAACGGTGGACGCACTCGCGGGCGGCGGTCGCTGTATTGCGGGGCTCGGCGTTTCAGGTCCACAGATCGTCGAGGGTTGGTACGGGCAACCTTGGGGCCGGCCCTATTATTGGCTGAAAGACTACGCCGCCATCATGCGCAAAATCTGGAAGCGGGAGGAAGGCCTAACCCACGACGGTAAACAATTACAGCTTCCCTATTCGGGCGATGACGGGCTCGGCGTCGGTAAACCACTGAAATCGATCCTGCACATGAACCCGGATATCCCGATTTATATCGGGTCCGGTAACGAGGCGACGGTGCGCCTCACGGGCGAGATCGCCGACGGTTGGCTGCCGCTCGGCTTCTATCCCGGCACGATGGACGAGTATAAACCGTGGCTCGAAGAAGGGTTCAAGCGCGCCGGAAACGGCAAAGGTTGGCATAATTTCGAAATTCAGGCCCGTGTCTTCGTCGATGTCGATGAGGACGTCAAAGCCTCCATCGACAGGCTCAAACCGCGTGAGGCACTTTATATCGGCGGCATGGGCCACAAGGACAAAAACTTCCATAAGGACATTTTCGTTCGGCGCGGATTTGAGGCTGAAGCCGACCGCATCCAGGAACTTTACCTTGCCGGACATAAGGAAGAGGCCATCGCGACGGTGCCCGACGAGTGGATCGACGCGCGCGGATTAATGGGACCGCCCAACCGGATCAAACAACGATTCAAAGCCTGGGAAGATTCAGGTGCGAACAGCCTGACCGTCGCCCCAGCACAAGAGGCTGCCGTCGACCTGATGGCGGAACTCGCGCGCCTTAATCCGCGGCGGGATTAGATCCCAACCCCCGCCACAAACGCTGCATATAGAAAACAACAAGCAGGTTAGCGGCCGCGACGGTTAAAAACAGGTCCGGCACGGTGTATCCCGCATCTAATATAATTCCAGCCAAAAGCGAACCGGCAACCATAAATACCGCGTTCAATATGTTGTTGCCCGCGACGACCTGAGAGCGCTCCTGTTCGTCGCTTAGCGTTTGCATCATGGCGTAGAGCGGCACGACAAATATGCCGCCGCATATTGAGACACCCAGCAAGTCCGCGATAACTCGCCAATTCGCCGACGTCTCCAGAAACATACCGAACGTGACCGTCGTTGAACCGGAGCCATCTGGGCTGGAGAACCAAATGTCTGCCAAAAACACGGTCATACCGAATGCGGCGGCCGGAACGTATTTCGCCGTGATCTCACCTTTCAATAGACTGTTGCATAACATCGAACCGATCGCGATCCCCACTGTCGCAACCACCATGAGAAAGGTGATGACCTCATGGTCGGCATTGAAGTTCGATTTGGCCAGGTTCGGAAATTGAGTCAGCAGCATTATACCGACGAACCAAAACCACGATATCCCGAGTATGGAACGAAAGACGGGACGGTCCTTACGGAGCCGGTCCACAATGCGGAAGGTTTGCGTTGCAATGTTGTAGTTCACCTTCAGCGACGGCTGCGGTGCCAGTGCCGGAGGAATACCATAACTACAAATCCAGCCGATGACCGCGAGACTGAACACAATGGCCGAGACGCCGTTCACGCCGTACTCCCAGCCGGCCGTCAACCCGCCGACGATCGTTCCCACCAGAATGGCGAGAAACGTTCCTGCTTCCACAAAGGCATTTCCGCCGATCAACTCATTCTTTCGCAGCATGGTTGGCAGAATGCTGTACTTTAAGGGGCCGAAAAAAGACGACTGAACCCCCATGAGAAATAATACACCTAACAACCAATATATGCCGCCAAATTGCAGAGCCGCGACGCCTGCTCCCATGATCAAGACTTCGGCAAATTTAATCCAACGGATCATACCGGATTTTTCGTATTTATCCGCAAGCTGTCCGGCGGTCGCCGAAAAGATAAAGAAAGGGAGAATAAAAATGGCGGACGCCACGGTCACCAAGACAGTTTCTTCCATCGGGGCTTCTCGACCGACGGAAAATAAGATTAGGATCAGTAAAGCGTTCTTGTATACATTGTCGTTGGCGGCACCCAACAACACCGTAACCAAGAGCGGTAAAAACCGACGCGTCTTCAAAAGATGATACTGCGATCCATTCATTTTGCCGCCCCCGCCGCCTTGGCATCGGTCAAAACGATTCTAATCACCAGTTTTCATTGTGTGGCCGGAGTTCGACACTGAAAGACCAGGTCGATTTCGGTTGATGAGCCACATGAAAACATTCTCTGGCAATATCCGCCGGCTTAGCGTATTGATCATCAGGATAGTCGGGACCGCGTCTCTCCCGCACCCACCAAATATCAATGGCGGCGTCGATCGTGACATAGGCAACGTGAACCCCTTGCGGGCCGAGTTCGCGGGCCAACGATTCCGCCAATATGCGTTGTGCGGCCTTTGAATGCGCAAATCCGGTGAAATGCGGTTTGCCTCGCCATGCGCCGGTGTTCCCGGTGACGATCAACGCACCGCCGCCCATCTCTACCATATCCGGCGCGACTTCCTGCGCCAATACCAACAAGGCCGTAGTGTTGACACGGAACGTACTCTCGAACTCTAACGGGTCGATTTTTGTGTAGTGTTCCCGTATCGCCCGCGACGCATTATGGATCGCGATCTTGATCGGACCCAATTCTTGTTTGATCCGCCCTACAGTCTCACGGAACCTGGCGATATCTGACACATCACACGGATACCCAACCGTCTTGGGGACATCGTCGGCAATGCGCCCAAGGCGCTCCGCCTTGCGCGCGATCATCGCGACCCGATAGCCTCCCTCAGCAAACCGCCGGACCAACGCCTCTCCGGTTCCACTGCCAACACCGGCGATGAGTGCGACCGGTTTATCACTCACATTGAGTGCCTTTACGCCACCGAAAATCAAAATGAGCAGCGCCTTCCATCCGGGATTGTGTGCGCTCTTTCCCAATTTCCTTTTCAAGCTCCCTAACAATCGGAATAACGACCTTGAATTGAATGTTGATCGCCTTGAGAACGGGATTGGACATGCCTCGTTCTCCTTTAGATCATGGGGTCCGAGCCACCGCAAACACGCAGCAGCGCGCCAGTTGTATAGCTCGATGCATCGCTCGCGAAGTAAAGCGCCGCACCGACAATCTCATTCGGTTGGCCAACACGTTTCAGCGCCATACGGTCCCAGCGGGCATTAAACTCTGGCGTATCCGGCCATGCCTTCGAAATATCGGTTGCAAACGGACCGGGCGCGATGGTGTTAACCCTGACTTTCGGTCCGTACTCGTACGCCAGATTGATCGACATCTGGTTAAGACCGGCCTTCGCCATTCCATAGGTCGCCGCCCGCCGTGACGGCTGTAGCGATCCCGTGCTGGAAATATTGATAATCGAGCCGCCTCCCCCTTCCGCCATCCGAGCTCCAACCTGTGTCGCAAGGCGGAATGGACCTTTGACATTGATATCGAAAACCTTGTCGTACAATTCCTCGCTAATCTCCGCCAAGGAAGGATAAAGCGGCGACAGACCCGCATTGTTTACCAGCACGTCGACGCGACCAAACCGATCGTAGACGGCCCCAACCAACGCATCACATTGATCCCAATAGCCGACATGACAGGCGAACGTCATCGCGGTCCGCCCGGTCGTGTCTTCGACTTCCTTTGCCAAATCATTACAGGAGTCGATCTTACGGCTCGAAATCACGACATCGGCCCCCGCATCGGCAAACGCGAGTACCATCTCCCGGCCCAGCCCCCGGCTCCCGCCGGTGACAACGGCGATCTTACCACTCAGATCAAAATGGTTAGTCGGCATTTCGCCCTCCTAAAGTGCGTTCTCAGCAAGAACGCGAAGCGCATCAACACTGGCACCACGCGTCACAATCGTGTGCACCTGTCCTTTATCGCCAGCCTTCTTCCAATCTTGGAGGCGTTCGATAATACGCTCCTTCGGACCGACAAGAGCCGTCCGATCAACCAATTCATCCGGCACGGCATCGACCGCCTCTTTTCGGCGTCCGGCTAGGAAGTGGTCCTGAATTTCAACAGCGGCGTCGACATAACCGATACGTTTGGCAAAATCGTTATAAAAATTTTTATCGCGGGCCCCCATGCCGCCAATATAGAAAGCCAGATTCTCGCGCACTGGCTGGCGGGCTTCCTCCAGGTCGTCATTCATGCGGACCTGGCAGTAAGCCAGCACCATGAAATCCGACATCGATTTACCACCGCCCGCTTTCTCCAAACCGGCATTGATATCCGGCTCGAAAACTTCAAAGCGGTCCGGGTCCATGTAAATCGGGATGAAACCATCAACGATTTCCGCGGCCGCTTTGACGCCGGAAGGCGAAATTGCAGCAGAGACGATCTTCAAATTCGGATCGCCGTGCAGAACGCTTTTTAAAGGCTTGCCGAGACCCGTCGTCCCATCGCCCGTCATCGGAATTTGATAATGGAACCCTTCATGGCGAAGCGGCTCTCTCCGCGCCAACACCTTGCGAATAATCTCCACATATTCACGCAGGCGCGTCAGCGGCCGTCCATATGGCACACCATACCAACCTTCGATTACCTGCGGGCCGGACGGGCCAAGTCCTAGGATAAAGCGTCCACCGGAGAGATGATCGAGGGTCATACAAGCCATCGCCACACTCGAGGGCGTTCGTGCCGGCATCTGAACGATCCCAGTACCCACCTTTATTTTACTTGTCTGCGCCAAAACCCACGCAGCGGGTGTAAGCGCGTCCGATCCCCACGCTTCTGCCGTCCAAACTGAGTCATATTCGAGGTTTTCGGCCTCACGAATGTAATCCATATCGACGGCCGCCTTATTCCCGCCGGTTCCGAGGGTAAGGCCTAATTTTACTGCCATTTTTCGATCCTTCCGATATATCATGACCCTCTTTAATAAAGACGGCCCTTGAGAGCTTATTCGAATTTAGCCTAGATAACCGCGAAAGCTAGATTACGTAGGTCTTGCGGCCACCTAAAACACACCAAATACTGGCGGCAACCTATCCTCGAAACGATCAATTGGAAAACGTACGAATGACAGATACTTATAAAATCGCCATTGTCGGTGGCACGGGAGATTTAGGTTCGGGACTTGCAAAGCGCTGGGCACGCGCCGGTCATCAGATCATCATAGGGTCCCGAGATGCAGGGCGCGCAGCGGATACAGCGGTAAAATTTAATGATGATGCAGGAACCACTTCAATTTCCGGTTTAGAAAATACAGACGCCGCAGAAGCTGGCGATATTGTTGTATTAACCGTGCCTTACGAAAATCATGCGTCAACACTCGATGCCATTCGAAATAAGGTGCAAGGCAAGATCGTTATCGATGTCACAGTCCCGTTAATACCACCTAAAGTCCGGACCGTGCAATTGCCAGAATCTGGCAGCTGCGCCAAGGCCGCACAATCCCAACTAGGCGAAAATGTACGTGTCGTCTCGGCTTTTCAAAATGTCGCAGCTGCCCACCTGGCTGATTTGGAACACGATATTGATTGCGACGTGCTCGTTTGTGGCAATGATCCGGAAGCCAGAGAGGTTGTCGTCAAATTGTCCAAAGATGCCAGCATGAAGGCATGGCATGCCGGCGTCATAGCCAACTCGGCGATCGCTGAAGCCTTGACCTCAGCGCTAATCTTTATGAATGGACGTTATAAAATTGACGGCGCGGGCATTCGCGTCACGGGCACCCCGGGATCGGCCGTAAAGCCGTAGAATTGGCCAGATGCCAGACCGCTTAACCCTCATCGCTCTTAAGGGCATTCCCCTCGTCAAGCCAGGGGACGACCTCATCCAACTGGTTGCAAACGCGATCGCAGAAAACGGCGAACAATTGATGAATGGCGACATTCTGGTGGTTGCGCAAAAGATCATCTCGAAGTCGGAAAATTGCCTCGTCAACATCACGGATATCGAACCGAGCGATCGTGCGAGAGAACTCGCTCTTGAAGTTGATAAGGACCCCCGCGTTGTCGAAATGATCTTGAGTGAAAGTCGGTCGATCATCCGCAAAAAACCAGGAGTTTTAATCGTTGAAAATAAGCTTGGCCTTATTATGGCGAATGCGGGTATTGACCACTCCAACGTCGAAAGTCAAATACCGGAACAAACGCTTCTTTTGCTTCCAGATGACCCAGACGCGAGCGCCGAGCGATTGCGCAACGATATCCGGTCCCAATTCAGTGTCGACGTTGGTATAATTGTCAATGACAGTGTCGGGCGGCCATGGCGCATCGGAACAATGGGCCTTGCCATCGGCATTTCAGGACTTCCCGCAGTAACCGATTTACGAGGTGACAGAGATCTCTTTGGGCGCGAACTTCGCGTGAGTGAAGAGGCTGTTGGTGACGAGTTGGCAGCAGCCGCCTCGTTGCTACAGGGCCAAGGGGCCGAGGGTAAACCAATCATCCTTGTGCGCGGTTACCAAAGCACTGCGCCATCACAGCCTGCTAAAGCAGCATTGCGCGCACCGAGTGAGGATATGTTCCGATGACTACGGCAAATATTCTAGTTCTTTCGGGCGGCGTTGGTGGTGCGAAATTAGCGCTCGGGCTTATGCATACGCTGCCCTCGGAAAGTCTCACAATCGTCGCAAATACAGGTGATGATTTCACGCATCTCGGCCTTCGCATTTGTCCTGATATAGATACACTAGTCTACACGCTCTCGGATTTAGCCGATAAGGATAGAGGATGGGGACGGGCCTCTGAGAGTTGGAATTTTATGTCGGCGCTTAAGAGACTAGGTGGCGAAGATTGGTTCAATCTCGGCGATAGCGATATGGCAATGCATGTCTATCGAACACAGGAATTGATTGAAGGAAATACACTTTCAGAAGTGACAGCAAAAATCGCGAATGCCCTTAGCATAGGCCCCCGTATTCTGCCAATGACCAACGATACCGTCGCAACTGTCGTGGAAAGTGAAAATGGCCCGCTTCCATTCCAGCATTACTTCGTTAGAGATCGATGCGAACCCGCCGTTAGAGGCTTCCGGTTTACTGGCATAGTCGATGCAACGGTCAATCCAGACGCGATGGCATTGATTAAAAATGCCCAACTAGATTGCATTATTATTACGCCATCGAACCCGTTCGTCAGTATCGATCCAATCCTCTCGTTACCAGGTATGCGCGAAGTATTAATCGAACAAACCGCGCCTATTGTTGCGGTATCGCCCATTGTTGGCGGTTTGGCAATTAAAGGTCCAACAGCCAAAATGATGGCTGAACTTGGCTTGCCATCTTCAGCGCTGGCGGTCTCGGAGCATTACTGCGACCTCTTGGATGGCATGATTATTGATGAGGTTGACCGTCAACAAGCAGCAGATATCGCCGCACTTGGCATGAAAGTTCGTGTCACCCAAACAGTCATGCGAACCCTGGAAGACCGAAAAAAATTAGCACAAATTTGTTGCGATTTTGCTAAGGATATCGCTTCGTGACAGTCGCCCTTGTACCCATGAAAGACCTCCCTAACGCTAAACAACGTCTTTCACCTGTCTTATCCAAAGAAGAACGCATAGGCCTCGTAAATGCAATGTTATTAGACGTTCTTGCCGCCCTCGCTAACGCAGAAACTATAGATGCAGTAAACATAATAGCGCATGATCAAAATTTCTCGGAGTTTAATGTCGGCTTTATCCAGGAAGAAAAAAATGCCGGCTATAACGAAGCCGTAGGTTTTGCGCTTGAATGCGCCGAAATTGCCGATGCCTCAGCGGTCTTAGTGGTGCCCGGAGACATCCCCTTAGTGAAGGCTTCAGAAATTGATGCACTGGCTGCCAAAACTAAAGAACCCACGGTCCGAATTGCTGGCGCACGAGACGGTGACGGAACAAACGGCCTGTTGATATCGCCTCCAAGGCAGATCAATACCCACTTTGGAATAGGCAGCTTTGCACGGCATCAGAAAATTGCAAAAAACACTGGTGCGCTCATAGAGACCATACAAGGAGAGGGAATTTCATTCGATATAGATACACCGGACGATTTAATCGCCTATTGCGCTGTTGACGCGTTAAGCGAAACTCACACATTCCTTGACTTGAGTGGAATCCGCAGGCGACTGTTAGAGGAGAACTCATAAACAATGGCCAAAAACGGCGAAGATTAAACAAAGTATGTCCAAACCCACGGAATATAAGCGTCCAGAAAGAGGCGCAGCTCGTTTGCTTGCCGAACGGACCGATCTCTCCCAAATGATGTTGGAAGCAGCCGAATTGCGTGACCTGCACTTTGGCAGAACGATCACTTATTCGCGTAAAGTTTTCATCCCACTCACCAAATTATGCCGAGATGTCTGCCATTATTGCACCTTCGCGCAAACACCCCGAAATCTTGAGGAGGCGTTCCTCTCGCCAGAACAAGTTTTAGCAATCGCCCGTGATGGGGCCGCAGCTGGATGTAAAGAAGCATTATTCACCCTCGGCGATAAACCAGAACTGCGCTACCAAGCGGCGGGGGATGCGCTGGCGTCTTTTGGGCACGAAACAACATTGTCATATCTCCGCGAAATGGCTCTTTTAGTTTTTGAAGAAACTGGGCTTCTACCACACCTGAACCCAGGTGTGTTGGAGGCAAACGATTACGCCGCACTACGCGAAGTCTCCGCCAGTATGGGGGCAATGCTAGAGAGTACATCGGCCCGCCTATTACAAAAGGGTCACTGTCACTACGGTTCGCCAGATAAAGTTCCTGAAGTTCGTATCGCTTCCATGGCAGAAGCGGGGCAGCAAGGAATACCTTTCACAAGCGGAATATTAATTGGGATCGGTGAAACACGCCTGGAACGCATTGAATCCCTGCTAGCGCTGCGGGACCTGAACGACCTTTATGGTCACATCCAAGAAATCATCATACAGAACTTCCGGGCAAAGCCAGATACGTTAATGGCCAAAGCACCAGAGCCCTCGCTTGAGGATCTGCAGTGGACGATTGCGGCTGCACGCCTGCTGTTTGGCCCAGAGATGTCGATACAGGCCCCACCAAACCTAAGTGGCGAGAATGCAGCTGATCTTATTCCAGCCGGCATTAATGACTGGGGTGGCGTCTCGCCAGTCACGCCCGATCATGTCAATCCAGAAGCACCCTGGCCGCACCTAACTGCTTTGTCGCAAGCCACCGCCAGGCAGAACAAAATTTTAGTTGAGCGACTGGCTGTATATCCCGAATATATTTTTGATGGTGAAACTTGGCTTGACGTCGCCTTCCGCTCAGAGATCCTAAGGCGCGTCGATAGCGACGGTCTAGCGCGAACGGATAATTGGTCCCCAGGTATGGGCGAAGGCAATCCGCTACCAATCCCAATGATTGCACCAGAACTTGGCGCAAGCCTTGAACTCAATGACATTCTTGCGCGCGGTGATAAAGGTGATGACCTCACGGAACGCGAAATTATTCGTCTCTTCGCCGCGCGCTCTGGCGAAGTCGACGAAATTGCAAGTGTCGCGAACAATATCCGCCAACGGGTCAACGGCGATGCGGTAAGCTACGTTGTTAATCGGAATATCAACTACACCAACGTCTGCTACTTTGGCTGTAAGTTCTGCGCATTTTCAAAGGGCAAAACCCATGAGGCCCTGCGTGGCAAGCCTTACGATTTAGCGATGGGTGAGATCATCCGACGGGCCGAAGAAGCCTGGGACCGCGGAGCAACTGAAGTATGCCTACAGGGAGGCATTCACCCAGATTATACCGGTGAGACCTATTTAGAGATTCTGCGGGCGATTAAATCAGCATTACCCGAGATTCATGTGCACGCCTTTACACCGCTAGAAGTTTTTCAAGGCGCTAAGACGCTTGATCTACCGCTAGACACCTATCTCGGAATATTGCGCGACGAAGGCCTCGGTACCTTGCCTGGGACCGCGGCGGAAATTCTAGATGACGAAGTCCGCGCAACACTTTGTCCTGACAAAATCAATACGAACCAGTGGCTTGAAGTAATGGAAACGGCGCACGGCCTTGGCCTTCGCAGTACCGCCACCATCATGTTCGGCCATATCGAGCGCCCAGTTAATTGGGCGCGTCACCTTTTGCGCCTTCGTGATCTACAAAGGCGAACCAACGGCTTCTCAGAACTCGTCCCACTACCCTTTGTTCATATGGAGGCCCCTATTTATTTGAAAGGTGCCGCGCGCAAGGGTCCCAGCTGGCGCGAAACTTTGTTGATGCACGCGATTTCGCGCATCGCATTACATCCGTATTTTTCGAACATACAAACATCTTGGGTGAAGCTCGGCGCTGATGGTCTTGCAGCTTGCCTCGATGCTGGCTGTAACGACGTTGGCGGAACTCTTATGAACGAGACGATCACACGTGCAGCCGGTGCTGCACACGGCCAGGAGATGCCACCCATACAAATGGAAAAGATTATTCGCGGTGTGGGCCGCACACCACGACAACGCACAACGCTTTACGGAGACGCGCCCGAAATACAGCGCGCACGTTCTTTCGACGCAGCACCAGTCACCCCGATTGTGGAGACCCCCCTCCGGCGTAATGGCAGAAACCGGGGACGCGATACGCTCGTGCGCCCTGGCCTCAACGTGCCAAGCGCTGCCGAATAAACAGGTTTACACCGGCGGCGTGCCGGATTTGAGCATGGGAGATTGTCATGACGGTAGGTATCGGCTTGGGCCTTTCAAATTATACCTTTTCATCCGCTGGTGGTTATTGGGACTGGGTGCATATGTGCGACGACGAAAGCGTGGACTCCATCTGGCAGACAGACCGCCTCGTCTCGCGTGAGCCATTTCTTGAATGCATGAGCACCATGGCTGCCCTAGCGGGTGCCACAAAGAAATTAAAGTTTGGCATGAACGTCGCATCTTTGGGTATTCGCGACCCACTGATCACGGCCAAGGAATGTGCAACCATCGACTACCTGTCTAACGGTCGTCTGCTTCCTGCCTTTGGCCTTGGCAGCAACCGATCGCGCGACTGGATTGCTAGCGGTCGAGCAACCAAAGCCCGCGGCCAGCGAATGAACGAGGCACTGGAAATCATAACACGCCTCTGGAAAGAGGAAAAAGTGACCTTTGAGGGAAAACATTTTCAATATACAGAGGCAACGATCTCTCCTCGCCCGGCCCAGGATCCGCTTCCCTGCTGGATCGGTGGCAGCGCCCGAGCTGCGGTTGAGCGAACCGTCAACTATGGTACGGGTTGGCAGGCATCTTTCCAAACTCCCAGAGAAGCAGGCAAAGTTGTAGCCGATATAATGCAGTACGCCAAGGAGAAGGGTAAACACATGGACCCAGATCACATGGGCATGGGTTTCGGTGTGCGTTTCGGCTCCTGGGATGATCCCATCGTGCGACAAGCCGCATCTGCTTTTGAGAAACGCAGCGGGCGCGATCCAAAAACCGGCATGGCGGTCGGCGACGCGGAAGATATTCTTGAGATGATCTGGAGCTATATTCCCCATGGCATCTCCAAGTTTGTTCTTCGCCCCATTGGCGACGGCGACGAGGAAATGATGATGCAATCCCGTCGAATAATCGACGAAGTTCTTCCATATGCTAAGGTTTTCACGGAACGTCGCAAGATGGCAAGCTGAGGCATTTTCGTCAAAACAGATGGCGTCTCAAGAGACATTTGTAGCCCAATCGGGGATCATTCCATATAGGAACAAGGGCAAGAATCTCGAGATATTACTTATTACCTCTATCGGCAGTGGTCGCTGGATACTTCCCAAAGGCCATATCGCAGATGGCTTGTCGCCACGAGAATCTGCGACCAAAGAAGCTCTCGAAGAAGCCGGCATCAACGGCACGGTTTCAACTAAAAAAATTGGTGATTACACATACAAAAAAAAAGGAAAAAAAAACGGACCAATCTATAAAGTCGATATTTACGCAATGCATGTAAATTTTGAACTCGAAATTTGGCCGGAACAAGACGAACGGCGACGTGAATGGATGCCGATACAAGAGGCTATAAGATCAGTCAATGAGAAGGGACTGCGCAGTCTAATCCGTCACTTCTCAGAGTTAATGGGAAAGTAAGCTTTGCTGCATTCTCAGGAGTAACGTGCATTTCTGGCTAAATATTCTCCGAACTCTCAGAACCTAAGCACTACAAGCTTACTCATTCAGTTTTCTATCCACTGCAGGATCGAGCATCTCGCTGACATAGTGGTTGCCGAAACCGGCGTCGTTGACGCGTTTTAATGAATCCAATACACCGTCTACAAGCATTGTCTTCCGCCCCAGACTCTCGGCAAATTCAGCAAAGTACCGAATGTCTTTCCAGGAATTCGAAAGTGTAAATTCGTGGCCTCGATAATTGCCTTGTATCGCCGGCGTGATCATTTTTTCAAAAGTACCGGATTTAGCAGCTCCGCCAGACATGGCCATGTGTAGTTTTACCCAGTCGACACCAGACTGTCGTGCGACGCTATAGGACAAAGCTAAGAGCTGGCCGGTTGACTGGGTAACGAAATTATTCATCAATTTTGCGGTGTGTCCCATACCCGTTGACCCGAAATGGAGTATAGTTGTGCTGTAAGATTGAATTAATGGTTTAACCCGATTAAACACACCTTCCTCTGCGCCAACGAGGCTTGTCAACTCACCGAGCGCTGCCTTTTCTGGACTGGCTGTTACCGGCGCGTCAACGAAATCAACACCAATAACTCTTAGTTCCTGATCAACTCGCATAGTCGATTGCGGGCATGCCGTCGTCGCATCAACGATGGTTTGTCCTACGCGAAGATCAGGTTTTAACTGAGCGATAACGTTTTCGACAACCTCCGAGTCGCTGAGACATAAAAATATTACTTCACTCGCATGCGACAGGCTGGATAAGGTCTCAACTTCCAGCGCGCCTTTTCCTACCAAGTCATCTACTGGTGCACGATTGCGATGGGCGATGATCGTCAAATTATTTCCTGACTTCATCAAGTTTTCCGCCATGCCGTGGCCCATCAAACCAACGCCAATAAATCCGATATCGGTCATCGCCCTCTTCCTTTCCCATTCTTGACCTATCATAGATCTAGCGATCAAACGACTGGAGGCGAAAACTATATGGACATCGGAATCGTAATGCCTTGCTCAGCGATTACCCCGCCCGAATTAATTGCCGAAACCGCTACGGCCATTGAAGAACGGGGCTTCGCATCGATCTGGGCACCGGAGCACGTCATCTTCTTCGAGGAATACAAATCTAAATACCCTTATGCGGACCACGGTAAGCTTCACGGCTTTGACCACGGTATGATGGAACCGTGGACAACCTTGAGTTTCATCGCGTCGAATACCAGTCATGTAAAACTGGGTTCAAGTATCTGCCTCGTGCCGCAGCGCAATCCGGTATATACCGCCAAACAAGTTGCCGACGTCGATTTTCTCTCAAATGGACGCGTAATCTTTGGTGTTGGTGCCGGCTGGCTTAAAGAAGAGTTTGACGCACTGCAGGCTCCATTCGAACGTCGGGGCGCCCGCACTCGTGACTATATAAAAGTTATGCAAGCGCTCTGGACAATGGAGCAACCATATTACACAGGTGAGTTCTATAAACTCCCTAACTGCACCCAAAGTCCAAAGCCGGTTCAAAAACCGCATCCACCGATATTTTTTGGCGGAGAAAGTCGGCCCGCACTCCGGCGTGTTGCCGAACTCGGACAAGGTTGGATGGGCGCAAGCCTGATGCCGGAAGATTTACCAGAGAAGATTGCGCTTCTAGATGAACTCCTCGCCGAAGCAGGACGAAACCGAGACGACATAGAAATCTACACACTGCCAAACCAAGCGCCAAAAGCGGAACTCTTTCCTCGATACGAAGACTTGGGCGTAAAGCAAGTCATACATCTGGTGCCTATGAAGAATATCGACGACGTCCGTCAACGCCTCGACACATTAGTAAAAATAGCCATAAGGTAGTATAAAGTAAGTATTTTTTATATAATTATTACGATAAATATCATTATTTTTTATAAATATTTAATTCTATGTTTAAATGATGATATTTTAAAAATTATACAGCCTCAAAAAAAGAAGTCTGACCTACAAAAACCTAAACTCCGCATTTAGGGTTGCATTACAAACCATTCCTAACTTTGGGCGCAACCTCGGCCGCGAACAAACGCATACAATCCAAAGTCACTTCCTGCGGCATACCCGCCCAATCCATGCTCATAATGAGGTGATTCGTTCCAACTTTTCGGTGCAAATCAATGATCTGTTCCGCGACCTCGTCGGGTGAGCCAAGCAAAAACCGGTCTCCAATTAAATCATCAAAGGCTTGATCAAATTTGCTGTCATCATCTGGCAGCTCATCGCTCTGTCCCCAATCAATATAATTTTCGTATTTGCCCGCGAGGTACGGACCGCACAACCGAAGTGCTTCAGCCTTCGACGGTGCCACAAAAACTTCACGCCGCATAGGAAGCTCGTCGGGGAAGGGTTTGCCTGCCGCATCAAGGGCTTTTTTATATATTTCCATCTGACGAACGATTGTCGATATCTCACTATGTGGGTTGATATACCAGCAATCTCCCATACGGGCCGCACGTTCGATTGCCGGATCCGCATTAGCGCCGATCCAAATTGGTGGATATGGATTTTGTAATGGCTTCGGAAGACATGTCGCACCATCAAGTTCAAAATGAGAACCGCACATGTCGACTACTTCCTCGGTCCACAGGCGTTTTATTGCAATCAAATTCTCTTCAAACCGCCTCGCGCGTTCGCTTCGGTTGGTACCAAACGCCTTCAACTCAACTTCACGATACCCAAGCGCTGCCCCGACGATCAATTTGCCACCGCACATTACATCAATCGTCGCGAGTTGCTCTGCAATATCTAAAGGCTTCTGCAAAGATAGTAGAATTATACCGGCATTCAGGCGCATGTTCGGTGCCTCGGCCGATAACCGTGCTAGAATTGGGAACTGTTGAAATGCCTGATACGGGGCAGTACTATAATGCGACGTCTTGGTCAGAGAGTCATAGCCAAGCTCATCCGATAAACGCACCACTTCGAGCAAATCCTCAAATTTTTGGGTTATATCAGCTTCCATCGGATATTGTGTGCGCAAAGCCAATCCAAATTGAAATTTCTTAGCCATCAGCATTTCCCTCAATCGCTAACACTCATTATTCAGAACATCGTTATTCAACAACCGACGGAAACGAAATGGTTTGTCCACCTCATCTGGACGAAATTCGATAACCGTGGCGTCAAACGTATAATCCCCAGCACCATTTAATCGCCAAAGGTTCGGTGCCGTACTTCCCCCGAATGCCCGGTTGACGCAATAGTTCCCGGTGTCACAGTGAATGACGAACATGGGTTTCTCAAGCTTGGCACTCCAGGATATAAGCAAATTTCGCAGTGCCATAAATCCATCACAGGTATGAGGATTATCGATGGTGCAAATTTCATCCCAGTTAATCTTTGTGGGGTCGGCCTGCATAGCAACAATAACAGCTTCAATAGATTGGTCGTCTTCAACTCCCTCTATTACACGGCTTAACCAGTCCGCATTAGCAGTATCGCGGGCCCAAACTGCTGCTATAGCAGTCGTCACATCATCTTGTTTCACTTCAATACGGCCATTATTCGTTCCAACAACATGCAACGTTATTAACTGAATGCCACCGAAGCACCACATTGCATTCTCGAGGTAACTCTTCTGCCGCCGCACTTGCATGCTCTCGGCAATAGATAATGGCTCACCAAAAAAACCACCCGGAGTTCCGCCAAACGTTTGAGTTCCGAGATTGGTCGAGCCAATCTATTGCGGTCGCAATCCGTCCAATCATTATCACCGGGTGTAAAAAATACGCGACCGGGCAGTAAATCCATGACCTGTTTATAAGCTACCCGCAACTCAGTGTCGTTGCAGTCGTCACCCCCACTTTTAAAATCGCCGTAATGAATGGCAAAGGGAAAACCACCGGCGCGAATTTTCGGTTTGATTTCGTTATCCAGATCTCTCGCTTGCGAGACTGTGTATGGCATATCACCACTAGCCACAAAACGTACAAAGTCTGCTGCGATAGTCGGTAAAGATATAAACAACAAAATGGAGGCAGTGCCACCTGCTATCGCATTCCTGTTTGTTCGTCCCACAATCAATCCTTTATCACTACGGCTTGCCTTTACGCGACACTTGCCCGACCTTATTCCCTAGCAATGGCCCAAAAAAGACTTCTCATTGTCGCGCACACTCCATCTGTAAATACGCAGCGACTTCTTGATGCCGTGGTTACCGGCGCCTCCAGCACTGATTTTTCTGGGGTCGACGTGGCAGCCAAACGTCCTTTTGACGCGGATGCAAACGATGTCATGCAGGCGCAAGCGATCATACTCGGAACTACAGAAAACTTGGGCTACATGAGCGGCGCCTTAAAAGATTTTTTCGACCGCATTTATTATCCCTGCCTAGAAGAGAAGCAAGGCACACCTTACGCTCTGTACATACGTGCCGGTCACGATGGAACCGGCACGCGCCGAGGTGTTGAATCAATCGTCACAGGATTGCGTTGGAAGACCGTGCAGGAGCCCCTGATCATGCGCGGTGACTGGCAAGAAGCGTTCATCGAACCATGCAAAGAACTTGGAATGGCGATAGCTGCAGGACTTGAAGCAGGAATTATCTAGGGGTGAAATATAATGGAAATACCACGAGAATCCTGGACGTTTCATGAACTCGTTAAACGCCGGGCAGAACAATATGGTGACCGCACCTTTTGCACGTTTGCTGAAGGGGAAACCCTCAGTTTCTTGGAACTAGAAAGCGCAACAAATAGGCTTGCATCCGCGCTGGCCAATCTTGGTGTCGTCGCGGGTGACCGCGTTATCTGCCTTATGTATAACAGCAAAGCCTTCTTGCTTACGATGATCGCCGTGCAAAAACGGGGGGCAATTTTCGTTCCCATTAACACAGAACTTAAAGGCGCCTTTCTAGAGCATCAGGTTCGCAATATTGAGCCCAGAATCGTGGTCGTCGGTAACGAATTAAGAGCTGCCTTTGATACAATCTCAATTGATGGCCTTGAAATAGAAACAACAGTCACCGTTGAGGGGTCTAGTACCCCGCTGCCCGGCACGCAAAGTATTCAATTTGAAGACCTTTTAACAACGGACCCCAATCCTGCCGATATCGTGCCGGCGAAAGCACACGACATATGCGCAATTATGTTTACCTCTGGGACAACGGGCCCATCGAAAGGGGTTATGATGCCCCACGCACATTGCATCTTGTTTGGCTTTGCATCCGGACGCAATTTAGAGATGACACCGCAAGATCGTATGTTTATCTGCATGCCGTTCTTCCACGCGATGGGGCTGTTATTACAATTAACATCGTGCTTGGTATACGGCTCTAGCGCGCACATCATACGCCGTTTTTCTGCCACAAGCTGGCTTGACGATATTCGGCAAAGCGAAGCAACTCTGACCTACGGTCTGGGCGTCATTCCAGAGTTTATTTTCCGTCAACCAGCAACACCGCATGACCGGGACCATAAATTGCGGACCATGCTCGCTGTTCCGATCGGTGAGGATTGGGGTGCCGCATTCGAAGAGAGATTTGGGCTTGAGCTGCGCCAAGGCTTCGGCATGACCGAATGCAACCTCCCAGCCTACGGCACTCCAGGTGACCCTATCATGGCAGGTTGTGCCGGCCCTATTATTGATGATTTTTTCGAAGTACGCATCGTCCATGAAGAGACCGACGAAGAGATGCCAACCGGCGAGGTTGGTGAGATTGTCGTTCGTCCCAAGCATCCCGCCTGTTTTATGGCTGGCTACTATAGGATGCCGGAACGGACTGTAGAGGCTTGGCGGAATTTATGGTTCCATACCGGCGATGCAGGCCGGTTCGACAAACAACGCCGCCTCTTTTATATCGACCGTATTAAAGATTGTATTCGGCGACGTGGCGAAAACATTTCCGCCTTTGAAGTCGAACAGGTGATAAACGGCCATCCGGAAGTTGCAGAGAGCTGCGTCATTGGCGTGCACGACAAAGACGCCGGCGGCGAGGAAGAGGTAAAGGCCTGCATCGTTGCGACTGGCAACGCACCCGAGTACACCTCAATTTTAGATTATTGCGTTGAACGTATGCCCAGGTATGCGGTACCGCGCTACATAGAATATGTCCATACTTTGGACAAAACACCCACAGGGAAACTTCAAAAACAAAATCTGCGTGACGCTGGCATCACAGACAACACCTGGGACCGCCACAGCATCGGCTATGTTGTGCCGCGCTAATCTAAATGTGACAACTGCTATCCCTTACCTTCAATCCCAACCTGATAGGTGGACGGCTTCATATCAGTAATTGACGTCGCACGTTTTTCGAGCCAATAGGCTTGTTGTGGTGGCACACTGCCAAAGTTCCTCTCAACACCGAGCTTGCGCGCTGCATCCATCGGCCAATTCGGATTATAGAGAATTTCCCGCGCCAGCGCGACAAGATCTGCCTGACCTTTTTGAAGTATCTCCTCGGCCTGGTCCGCATGAACGATCATACCGACCGCCATGCTCATGACACCACTCTCTGCTTTCAATTTTTCTGCGTAGGGTACCTGATAATTATAACCCGGACGCATATCCGCACCGACAACGGGACTTCCCTTCATACCACCCGAACTGCAGTCAATGACATCAACACCCATTGTCCCAACTTGCTTTGCAAGTCTAACGCTCTCCTCTGGACCCCAACCCGCGTTATCCTCAACCGACAACCGCATAAATAGCGGCTTGCGGCCTGGCCAGTTCGCCCTAACGGCCTCCACGACTTCAATCGCAAAGCGAAAGCGGTTCTCTTCAGATCCTCCGTACTCATCATTCCTAACATTCGAATATGGCGAGAGAAATTGATGAATCAGGTAACCATGGGCAGCGTGTATCTCAAGAACATCATACCCAGCTTCATTTACACGCCAGGCTGCCTCGCCCCACATGCTAACCAGGTTTTTGACCTCAGCATTTGAAAGTGCACGCGGTTCCGGGTCATCCCGACCACCTGGCAAAGCGCTCGGTGCGACCAACTCCCATTTTTCCCAATCGACGCACCCGTCTGGCGCTTCTATCAGCGGCGCACCACCCTCCCATGGGCGAAAACGCCGTGCCTTTCGTCCTGAATGTCCGAGCTGAATAGCAGGCACTGCGTTGTGCGCCCGGATAAAGTCTGACAAGCGTCTAAAGTAAGGGATGAATTTATCATCCCAAAGTCCAGTATCACCGACGGTACCACACCCGCGCCGGTCCACCTTGGTGGATTCGACAAAAACAAGCCCCGCACCACCCGCCGCAAAACGGCCGATATTCATCAGGTGCCAATCTGTTGGAAATCCATTTTCCGCTGCATATTGATGCATTGGGGCTACAACAACACGATTTTTCATTTTAATGTCGCGTATCGTCATCGGAGTGAATAATAAGGGATCTGCCATCGAAGAGCCTTCTTTTGAGGTCTGGTTAACACCAATTTAGTTTCCAGCAGTGTCGGCAGCCACCCAACGAAAAAATGGATAGTTACGAATTGCCCTGCCCTCTATAATAAGCGTCGTGCCCACTTACTATAAAAAAGCAAAGAGATTCTTAGCTTAGTTGAAGTGTGCAAAGACAAGGCAATCCAGTTTTTTAAAAAAATTAACCTGGGAAAAGACTATTATTTTACCCTAATGTGCAGCTTCACAGGGTAGTTCTATAATAAAAAATTCATGCCAAAAACAATTGTTCAAGTCTCGGACACTCATCTCTGCGAGGTCCACCCGTATTTTGCCGATAACTGGCAGATATTTGCTGAGGAAATGGCTTCTTTGCAACCGGACTTATTGATCCATACGGGTGATATTTCTCTCAACGGCACGATGGACAGCCGAGCAATGAAGCACATTAAAGAAGCGGTCGACAATCTCAGAATTCCATGTATAGCAATACCTGGCAATCACGACATTGGCACTACAGGCGGTCCGTTAAAACCAATCTCTGAGGCCAGGATCGCACATTGGCATGAGCATTTTGGCGATGATCGTTTTGTTCACGACGTCGAGGATTGGCGTCTCATTGGATTGAACACGGAAGTCTTGGGAAGCGGGTTGCAATCGGAAGAACTTCAATGGGCACATTTGGAAGATGCGTGTGCGACGGCAAGTGGTCGGGAGATCGGCGTTTTCCTCCACAGACCGCTTTTTGCGGAAATGCCAGACGAACCGAGTAGCCCTTGGAGCCTGATGGCGGAGCCGCGGGCACGCCTAATCGAACGTCTTTGCGCATATCGAGTGCGCTTCGTTGCCTCGGGACATCTCCATCGTTATCGGTATACAAAATTCTCTGGGATTGATCTGATTTGGTGTCCGACAACCGCTTTCGTCATGGCTAGTAACAAAAGCGATGGCTGCATCCGCCGTGTTGGCTATCTGAAATGGACTTTTAACGAACGCTGTGTTCATCACGAATTCGTTGAGCCCAATGGCTTCATCAATCATGACATGAGCTGGAAGAAAAAACGAGCAGCTAAAAAAGCAGCCATCGCTACTGGTCAGATCGCGGCAGAATAGGGTGCCTTTAAATTTTAAAGCCCGAATGTAACCGCTAAAATTCTCTTACCTTACGTGTTACCATTCTCGAGCCGCCGGCCCAGAGCGGGGTGTGCGTCATCTTGATACCGACGCCGCCGGTGATAATTGGATGAATGTCGTCTGGTGCAGGTGCTAACGGTCGTTCATCCAGATCGGTCTCTCCCATATATCCGTAAGCCCGCCGAGAACCTTGCAGATAGGCCTGAACTCGCGACAAATCCCAGTCATGATTGGCAAGAATATCTGCCATCTCAGGTGGCATCAAAAAGACCTGCTCATTGCGTTGCGGTTTGCGGGTCAGACTGGTTACATCGATGTTAGAGTTCATTGCAACGGCAATCGGCTCCAAGACGCATTCCGGGCTGTCACTACTGCCAGTTGGCAAAACTTCGGCCGTACCAGAAACACCAAGCACTGTGACGCAACTATCGGTTGCTATGAAGCCCCTTCGCTCCGGCAAGGATGGGAAGGCGTCATGCCGTCCTTCTCCAAAACAGAACGTATATTTACCAGGCTGTCCCATAGTCGCCATATCTGCCACACCCGGACGTGCCCCCGCAACATTTCGCATAATGAGGCTGACGGCACGCCCAATGCAGGCATTTGCCCGGTTGCCTGGACCCAGAATATTGCCGTAGGCATTGATACCAAGGACATCCACAATGGGGCCATGGATACAGACAGCGACTGTCGGCGTCCCCGTCGTGCTCAGCAAGCCGAGTAAATTGAATTCGTCAGCCATACATGCCTCAGCGGCCGTCAATACCACCGGTAGCTCTTCCGGCCTGCATCCTGCCAGAACACAATTATAAGCCGCCGTTCCGAGCGTTAAATTCCCCATAAGCGGCATTAAGTAACCAAATGTCTCCTCTGGTGATCCGCGCCCGGCAACCATTGATTCGTAACGCGCCATGGTCGGGGGTACGAGTGGCAATCCATCGCTAAGGTCGAGCTCTTCCAACTGAGCCTGCGCCGCTTCCCAAGAAACATCTTCAGGTAGAAGCGGCAACTCTTCACTCATTCTAGCTGTTACCTCCGAGTATCTCATCTTTCCGCTGATTAATGCCATCGACGAACAGCTTCGGCCCAACAACGGAATTGCGGTAGCGCATGGGATTATTCACGATCAAAAATTTTTCACTGCCGTCATTAATCTCCACGAGACCGCCCGTCGCCTTCAATCCTTCATCCTTCACAACATCTGAGACTGTTTGATAACGGGTAGCTGGGCATCCCGCGTCGAGCAACATTCTCTCTGCCTCTTCAGCCGTGTAGCCGAGCGCCCATTCCTCAAGCTCGACCATCAAATCATTCCAATATTTCCAGCGCTCTCCGACAGAGTTATAACGCGGATCCTCCACCCATTCGTTACGTCCCGTTGCCTTTGCCATTGCCCTTAGATTTGGATCACTAACCGGAACAACCATAAGAAAGCCATCTTTGGCGCGAACGGGCGAGTAGACAAGCGGTGGAATATCACTTTCCACCTGCGCTTGTTGCACCTCATAGTAAAGCAAGTTATGCATACCACCCTCAAGTGTGACATCGATGCGTTCGCCACTGCCAGATTTCTCACGGCCATAAAGCGCCGCCGAAATAGCACCAAACGCGTGTGCAGACGCAAGAATATCACCGGCAGTACTACGATTACTGATTGGCCGGTCGCTAACATTGGCATATTCAAAAATCGTCATGTCGTAGCCGGCATGCGCATGTACGATCGGCGCGAATGCTGGCCGGTCCGAGTTGGGCCCGATTGGGCCATATCCAGAAATCGCACAGTAGATGATCTGCGAATTGATCTCATTGAGTAAATCATAACCAAGACCCAGGCGGTCGAGAACACCGGGCCGGAAGTTCTCCAGAACTACGTCGCAGTCTGCGACAAGATTTCGGACCGATGTTTTACCTTCCTCGGATTTTAGATCGAGTGTAATACATTTTTTGCCCGCATTAAGCTGTGCAAAATACCGGCTCTTCCCATCAACCATCGGATGTGCACTGCGGATAGTCTCTCCACCTGGCGGCTCAATCTTAATCACTTCTGCGCCATGGTCAGCTAAAAGTCGGCCTGCATAAGGGCCGGCCAAAAACATTGAAAAATCTAACACCCGAATGCCGTCTAGCGGGCCAGGTCGTCTCTTCGGACCGGACATCAATAGCGCCCTCCATCAATTTTTCGATAGCGAAAATATTAATTCGCTTCAGATGTTTGACTATGGCGGCGGCGTATAAATTCTCGATGTAGAATATAGATGCCACTCGCAATAATGATCCCAGTACCCACCACGCTCCACATGTCCGGCACGTCATCCCATATTACATAGCCAAGTAAAGCCGCCCATACGATGGCGGAATAACGAAACGGTGAAGCCACCGCAGCTTCCGCATAACGGAAGGCTTCGATCATTGTATAATGGCCGACAAACACAAGCGGAACACAGGCAGCAATCAGCCAAAACGAGCGCGCATCCGGCACTTCCCAGCCGAATGGAAGCGAGCCCAGACCGAAAATAATTTGGAAGACATTGGCAGTCAGTAAAATAGCAAGTGATGTTTCACCCGCCGTCATTTTACGTGTCATAAGATCTCGTCCAGCACTGGCGACAGCGCAAAGAAGAGGCAAGAGCGCCACGGCCTGGAATACGTCAGAACCCGGACGGGTGATCACAACCACTCCGAAAAATCCAACTCCAACTGCTGTCCATCGGCGCCATCCCACAGATTCTTTAAGCATGGGCCCCGCCATTGCCGTTATAAGCAAGGGTGCTGCAAAAGTCAGTGCCACAGTTGTTCCTAAGGGCAAGAACTTTACGCTCAGAAGGAAAAAATAAGCGCTAAATCCTAAGAAGAGCCCACGTGCGATATGGCCGCGCCAACTATAAATTTTTAGCTCGGACCAGCCACCCCGGAACATTGCTACGAAAACAACGAGCGGCAATATCAGCGCCGCTCGCAAAAACATGATTTCGCCCAACGGCAATCCTTCGGTAAGCAGCTTGAGGATTGCATTATTTAGATTCATAAATAGCGCACTGATCACCATCAGCGCGATCCCTCTAACGGGAGCAAAATGTTGAATATTGTTGGACATTGGGGGTGATTTCCCTTCTGAACGGCGTACCCTATATCACCAATACATTTGCGGCCAGCTGGGAGAGAGTAGAGATGAAACTAAAACGTGTCGAACACGTCGCCATTGCTGTTAACGACATGGCGGAATCAATGAAAATGCTTGAGAATACGCTCGGTATCGAGATGGAATACGAAGAACAGATTGGCTCAACACGGCTTGCAATGTATCCGGTGGGTGAAACTTATCTGGAACTCTTAAGCTCAAACGCTAGCGCACGTGATTCCCGTGTCACCGAATGGATCGAACAGAATGGCCAAAGTCTTTTCCACCTTTGCTTTGAGGTCGAAGATATTGACGCCGCATTGGACGAATTGAAAGAGAAGAAGGTAAAACTCCTCGACGAAGAACCCCGGACCGGTCATGGGGGTAGCCGTATTGCCTTTATCAATCCAGAATCAACGGGCAATATTCTTATCGAACTGGCGGAGATCCCCGAAGGTCACTAATGACACCGCAATACCGAACGCCCAGTAAATCAGAGCGGCCCTATGGCTGGCGCGCCCGGATTGGATTAATTGTCCCATCACCGAATACAGTTACAGAGACGGAATTCTGGCGAATGGCGCCTGAAGGCGTCTCAGTGCACACCACTCGCCTTCTCTACCGGGCGGACAAAGTCGACGACCCATTGACGGATATGGAGCAGTTCCTGCCCCAAGCACTCGAGGAATTACGCAGTCTAGAAGTCGACGTGGTCGCTTATGCTTGCACGGCGAGTGCTCTTAAAACTCCACATGAGGAAACCCAAGCGCACGTCGCCAAGGGCTTGGATCGGCCCACCGTTACAACAATGGGTAGCGTGCTCAAAGCCTTCCAAGCGCTCGGCGTCACCAAAATTGCAGTCGGGTCGCCTTATCCCGATGACGTTAACGAGGCAGAACGCAAGTACTTTGAAAGTCAGGGTCTGACGGTCACAGCAGATCAGGGCGTGATCTTATTCGAAGCCCAGAAACGTCTTCAGTATATGAACCTTGTCACTGAGGAGGATGTGGAAAAATTAGTAGACCGGATCGACAGCCCAGAAGCAGAGGCGATCTTTCTCTCCTGCGGTGACATGGCTACCCTCAGCATCGTTGACAAGCTCGAGAAACGCCATGGTAAACCTGTTGTAACAAGCGTTCAGGCTACATTTTGGGGCACTTTGCGGGCCACTGGTATCGACGATAGAATTGATGGGTGCGGCCGGTTACTGGCCGAACAATAAAATGCTAAAAAATTCAAAATATTGACAAAGCTATTCACAGCGTGAATCGCAGTGTCGTTAGTTAGGAGGTTCAAGAGTGAGTGAGTGGACCCGGCAGTCTATCCATGCAACTTTATACATTCAGTCGCAACATAAGTACGCGATGTATGTCCTATCGGCTTAGCAATAACGCACAAAAATAACGTTTTAAATATGTGGTATATTTTACTTGAGGGTGATGTCGAACTTTTCCCTTAGGATGTTCTCAATTTCAGCAAAACAAACGCCTTCGCGAACCAACGTCATGTCGCGAAAATCAATCTGAGTGCTGGAGTAGGCATAGCCTTCCTGCAAATATTTTGACGGGCCATAGTCGATAATCACATCCGCCACAGCCCGAACCTCGGGCTCGATATCCTCTACACGATATTTTGTGCCGTGCTGAGATCGGTTGGCTGATGACGCCATCAAAGGAAAATTGGCCTTAAGGCTCAGTTCCGCAATTTGGTCGCGGAGTGGGCTGGAGTTTAACAAGAAATTCACGGTGCCGGCTTTTGTTGACATACCCCTCAAGAAGGGCGTTATCTGCTGCATAAGCGGGTGATCGGTGCGATAAGGCGCGATTATCGAAAGCGGCAGATTGTGTACCTTTGTAACTGAGTTGATTATTTCACTAGCTGTTTCATCGACAATCTGAATTTCGGAATGAGTATTATGGTTGGCAACAATGCCGCTCGGCCGATCAAAGCTTCTCTCTTTAGCTGCATATACACGCCGTAACGCGTCTTCCGTCCCACTCATAATGGCATAGGCAACGTCCATATGAACGATCGCAATTCCGCTTGCTTTCAAGCAATCAAAGACGTGCGCTGCGTCCGCTTTATAATCCGGCATGGTTATTGGCCCCAAGCCCAGTGACTATTAGCGTGCACGCAAAAATTCAATGGAGTTTCGAGCATTGATTAATTCCCAACTTAGTAGAAATCACACAGAGATTTTCGTTATACCAACCAGGTAGTGCGGTTATCGTCACAGCCGCTTGTATCCGTTCAAACTGCAGAAAAGGGATGGCTCAAATCGTTCAAAAAAGACCGTCACTGTTGTCACTTCTATTTTTTCGTTACCTAAAGTTAATAGGCTGTCAATTTAACAATTTACTGATTTCGAGTCAGGCCAAAGATAAAATCAGGGTTAAGCCTCTTTTATGAATGACCCCCTTGGAATTTATATTCTCTAACTTAACGATCCGCCCTAGCCACTACCGCATCAAAGAGCACATTGACTGCATCATTCGTTGCATCCCGAGGTACGTCTTCTGCTTCGTTATGCGTAATGCCATCAACACAAGGACTAAACACCAGAGCAGTTGGCGCGATACGCGAAATGTAGTAGGCGTCGTGTCCTGCGATGCTCTTGATATCCATCTGACTGACACCCCGCGCCGTCGCAGCGTCACGCACTAATTGCGCACAATCAGAGTCGAAGACTTCATCTCCGAAAGTCCATTCCGCAGTAATTTCACAATCTACGTTGGCCTTCTTTGCCGCCTCGTCGAGTGCTGAACGGGTCCGCATGACCATCTCATTTGTGACCTCACGCTCTAGGTGACGCATATCAACTGTAACTTCGGCATATTCTGGCAGAATGCCAAACTTGTTTGGCCAAATTTGCATACGCGACGCAGACGTTCGGCCAACTGGTTCATACTCCCAGCCAATGTCGTTAACTGCTGCGAGGAAATAAGATGCCCCAATCATCGCATTACGACGCTTCTTCATCTCGGTCGGCCCCGTATGGGCGCATTCGCCATGGAATACGCAAGTCAGCGCATGTGACATATATCCGCCAGTGACAATACCAACCGATTTTTCTTCCTTCTCCATCAAGTCGTCCTGCTCGATGTGCAATTCAAAATAGGCATCAAGCTCTCGTCCCCCAACGGACGCTTTTCCCAAATAGCCTATACGCTCCAACTCATCACCAAACCGGATGCCATCATCATCCCGAAGGTCGTGAAGCCATTCAATAGGTTGGATACCAGAAAAGACACAGGATGCTGCCATAGGCGGTGCGAAGCGGGCTCCTTCCTCATTGGTCCAGTTGACTATTTCAATCGGCCTCCGGGTTATGATTTCATTATCCTTCAGCGTGCGAAGGATCTCTAGACCCGCCAGAACCCCGAGAATACCATCAAAGCGTCCCCCAGAAGCCTGCGTATCAAGATGTGAGCCAACTAGGACCGGCGCCAAATCGTTTTCTCGCCCGGCACGCCGTGCAAATATATTACCCGCTGCGTCGACCGTAACTTTAAATTCAGACGCCTCGCACCACTCGATAAATTGATCCCGCATCTCTTTATCATCATCCGACAAAGCCAACCGCCTCAGTCCACCAGCCTTTCCAACACCAATTTCGGCAGAGCGGTCTAGTGTCGACCAAAGGCGGTCAGCATCGATATACAAATTAGGGCGCGGTTTGGTGGTCATATTACGCATTCCTATAAATTGCAGCCATCGCAAAATGACAGGAGCACATTTCTATTTATAGAAAAAGACACTTCAAACACCAAGTCGTTGCGCCAAAAGCGCCCATTTCGCACTCATCCACCCCTAAGTCGGTGATTGCCTTCTTCGAAATTAAAAAAAAGGCAGCATAATTACAGGAAGACTAAGAACTTGGACGACATTATTGTGCCACAGAGAGACTTGCCGATGGGTTTTCAAATAGCGATGGACACTTCCCTCAATAAGTTCACGATGCATTTTACAATGCCACTAGGAAGTTCAATAAACTTATTCCAAGCCTTTCGAAGAATGGCTGCCCACATAGTGATAAACTTTCTCCGCGTTAACGCGCGGCGTCAATTTATCTATATGCGTTAATTGAAAGCTCCAATTCCTGTCATTACCCTGCCAAGTATCAGCGTATGGATGTCGTGCGTACCTTCAAGAGTATTTATGACTTCCATGTTAACCATATGGCGAATGATGTGGTATTCGTCAGAGATGCCGTTACCCCCATGCATATCGCGGCAAAGACGGGCGATGTCCAGCGCTTTGCCAGTCGAGTTACGTTTAACAAGGGAGATCATCTCCGGGGTCACTTTGTTTTCATCACGCAGGCGGCTAATGCGGAGGCACGACTGCAGGCCAAGTGCTATTTCAGTCTGCATTTCCACGAGCTTTTTTTGTATCAACTGATTGGCGGCAAGCGGTCGGCCGAATTGCATGCGGTCAACTACATAATCACGGGTCTTTAACCAGCAGTCTTCCGCGGCACCCATGCCGCCCCAGCAAATGCCAAACCGCGCGTTACTTAGCGCCGAGAGCGGGCCCCGCATGGATTTGACACCGGGTAATTTGTTCTCCTCTGGACAGAAAACTTCATCCATATGAACGAAACCTGTTGAGGAGGCTCGGACCGCCATTTTGCCCTCGATCTTTGGCATATCGAGCCCGTTGGCGCCACGCTCCAGAAGATAACCGCCGACTTCGCCTTCCTCATTCTTTGCCCAAATAAGCGCCACATGGGCCAATGGCGAGTTGGTGATCCATTGCTTAGTCCCGGTCAACTTGTAGCCGCCATCGACCTTCTTTGCGCGGGTCTGCATATTCGCAGCGTCAGAACCATGCGAGGGTTCTGTTAGTCCCATACAGCCTATAATCTCACCATCTCGCATACTAGGCAGGAACCGTTCCTTCTGTTCGTCAGAGCCATACATATGGATCGGGGCCATCACCAAGCCTGATTGGACACCCATAGCTGAACGGAAACACGTATCAACCCGTTCCATCTCTCGTGCGATTAACCCATATGATACATTTGAGATACCAGCACACCCAAAGTCCGGCAGCGTTGCGCCTAAGAAGCCAAGTTTGCCGAATTCCTTCATAATGTCCGGATCAAAAAATTCGCGTCGGTTCCAATCGACAATCACCGGCGCCAACTTATCTTGCGCAAAATTGCGCGCTGCATCGCGGATCTGACGCTCTTCTTCAGAGAGCTGATCTTCCAATAACAAAGGATCTTCCCAAGCAAATTCGGGCATTTCTTATTACTCCAAACAGAAAGCAGTGTCCCCATCCTGCAACAAGCTCAGGACACGGACACTGCTTAACTCACAACCTAAGCCCAACCTCGAATTCATGAGAGGCCAGGGCAACAATTCAATTTAATTTTCGATGCGCTCCATAACGACCGCAGTACCTTGACCAACACCAACACACAGAGTGGCAAGAGCATATTTCCCGCCGGTCTTCTCAAGCTGACGAGCTGCCGTCAAAAAGATACGAGGGCCAGAGGCACCGAGCGGATGACCGAGTGCAATTGCACCACCATTCATGTTGACCCGACTATCATCGAAGGATTGCCCAAGGCCTTTCAGGCAGGATAGGACCTGCGCTGCGAAAGCTTCGTTAATCTCAATCACGTCCATGTCATCCATGGTCAAGCCCGCGCGTTCCAGTGCTTTCTGCGAAGCTGGGACCGGACCTATTCCCATTATGCGTGGAGGCACGCCCGCAGAAGCAGAAGCAATGATCTTCGCCATCGGCTTCATTCCGGCCCTTTCGCCCGCCTCGCGGCTTCCGATATACATCGCGACCGCACCATCATTCACGCCGGAAGCATTGCCTGCCGTGGTTACACCATCCGGATTAAGATTACGCAACTTTGCGAGCATCTCCATGGTTGTGCCAGCACGCGGGTGTTCATCGACACTAACTGTGACATCTGGCTGTTTGCGACCACCCGGCACTGTAATTGGTGTGATTTCACCGTCAAAAAACCCAGATTGTTTGCCAGCCTGATATTTTTCTTGGCTAGCCAATGCAAAGACATCCGATTCCTCACGGGTGATTTGATAGTCCTGCGCGAGATTATCTGCAGTTTGGGGCATCGCCCAATCGCCGTATTCTTCCTTAATCTTTTTATTTGGAAAGCGCGAGCCAATCGTCGAATCAAAAACGTCAAAATTTCGAGCGAACGGCGTTTCATTTTTGCCTACCACGAACGGTGCGCGGCTCATGCTTTCGACACCACCCGCAATGAAGAGATCACCCTCACCAACCGTTACCGCATGTGCGGCAGAGATAACCGCAGACAGCCCGCTGGCACAATTTCGCTGTAAAACTTGGCCCGGGACCGTTTCCGGCAAACCACCAGAGAGCAAAGCATGTCGAGCGACGCAACGGGCGTCTTCGCCGCCCTGATTGCCACAACCGACGATCACGTCATCGATATCTTCGGCGTTGAACGAACCTTCATCGACAACCGACTTAATTACGGTTCCAAGTAGATCGTCCGGACGGACACCTGAGAGTTCCCCACCATAACGACCAAATGGCGAGCGTTTCCCGATATAAAGATAAGCATCAAGCATTTTTCAGTTCCCCTGTATTTAAACTCAAATTTCTTTATCGAATAGCGAAAGCCCCAATTCTGCACGTCGACGCAACCATGGGCTCGGACGATACCGCGGATCGCCATAGAGACGGTAACAGGCTTCCAATACTCGCAACACATTCTTGGGGCCCAACTTATCCCCAAAAGTCAGTGGCCCATTGGGGTAATTCAAACCCAGTACAACCGCCTTGTCGATATCTTCCGGACCGGCCGTGCCAAACTGTGCAATCTGGCAACCAATATTGCAGATCGTCGAAATGATGCGTTGGCAGACAAAACCTGGGCAATCACGGATGACACTCGCCTTTACACCATCGCCAGTTAACAAACCATGTGCCGCATCACGGAAATCCGCGTGGGTCGCTGGATTGGTCATAATTGTGCGGCGGGTCGAAAAGCCAACCAAAGTATCGACACCAAGTGTCCGCGCGGGATCCAGCCCTTGCGCCAAGACGGCCGTCGTAACGTCGTCTCCAATCGGTGTCACTAAAATCAACGCATCATCGCTCGGCCTGTCGCTTGTTTCAATATTGCCGCCGATCTTGGAAATCGTCTCCAATAGAACTTTATGTCCTTCCGGCTCGGCCTTTGAAATCCAGACCGGACTTTGGTCGTAAGATGGATAGCCGGCCTCTGCCGGAAAATCTTGTTTACCGCTAGGATAATCATAAAACCCTTTACCCGACTTACGACCGAGCATACCGGCTTCCATACGGGCGCGCAGCATGACATTCGGACGATACCGAGGCTCTTCGTAAAACTGTCGATAAATCAATTCCGTTGCGGGATGTGTGACATCGAGGCCGGTTAAATCCAGCAAGGTAAATGGTCCCATCCGAAACCCTGCACCTTCAGTTAGTATTCGGTCAAGTTCTGGTATCTCAGCTACCTTTTCCGAATGGATATGCGCCGCCTCAATGTTATATCCACGTCCGACCTGGTTCACGAGAAAGCCTGGTGCATCCTGACAACGCACCGGTTCACGGGTCATGCGACGACCGAGCTCCATTAAGGTGTCCCCGACCTCTACCGCTGTTCGCACACCGTCGATCACTTCGACCAACCGCATCAGTGGCACCGGATTAAAAAAATGCATGCCAACGAAACGTTCCGGTATTTTTAAAGGGGAGGCCAAGGTTGTGATAGATAGCGAAGATGTGTTGGTTGCGATGATTGCGTCCTCAGCCACGATATCTTCAAGATCAGCATAAATCTTATTCTTGATATCCGGGTTTTCAGTCGCGGCCTCAATAACGATCTGACAATCAGAGAGCCCCCGCGTCATCTCAATGACTTCGATCCGAGCACTTGCCGCTAACGCACTTTCCTCAGTCATTTGCCCTTTGTCAGCAGCGCGGCCTAACATTTTACCAATAAACTCCAGTGCATCCTGGGACTGCGCCTGATTGACGTCGAACAGCTTAACCTTCAGGCCACCTGCAGCTGCCACTTGAACAATGCCGCGTCCCATCGCGCCGGCACCGATTACGCCTAAGATAAAATCTTCACTGTCGAGATTGATGGCCATTAGCGCCGGTTCCTTTGAACAATTCCTGATATCGCATCTACGAGATAGTTGAAAGCAGAATAGCCCTGCGCCAGCTGCCCGGCCTTGACGGGGCAATTGCGTCGTCGCAAGCTTTGGGCGTTTTAAGCCATAACGAAAACTGGTTTGCAAGGTCATCGGGTCAATGCCAAAAGCTAGCGCAGTAAAGGGGGAAGATTTCGAGCTATATCTCGAAAGCATCCGCCGTTTTACAGATGAAAAATTAATTCCATCAGAACACCAAGTCGAAGAAGAAGACAATGTGCCAGATGATCTTGTTGCAGAAATGAGGCATCTTGGCCTCTTCGGCATGACAATTTCGGAGGAGTATGGAGGCCTAAACCTCTCTATGGAGCAGCAGGTGCGCGCCACCTTTGAATTCACCCGAGCCTCTTGCGTTTACCGAGCACGGTTCTCAACGACACTTGGGCTCTGTAGCCAAGCGATCCAATTTAATGGAACCGCAGCGCAAAAGTCTAAGTGGTTGCCAAAGCTCGCCTCAGGTGAAGCGACAGCTTCTTTTGCCCTTACTGAACCGCAGGCCGGGTCAGATGCGGGTGCCATTACCACCAAAGCAGTTAAAGACGGTAACACCTACGCGATTAGTGGCCAGAAATGCTATATCACTAATGCACCAGAGGCCGACGTTTTTGTTGTCATGGCGCGTACCGATCCGGAAACGACGACAGCGAAGGGCATTTCCGCCTTTATCGTTCCGTCCAACACCTCAGGCATCGAAGTAGCACCGTGGGACCGCAAACTTGGAAATCATGGATCACACACAGCACAAATATTTTTCGACGATTGCCGTGTGCCGGCCGATAACCTGCTTGGCGGGACTGAAGGCAGCGGTTTCAAAAATGCTATGGCGGGCATCAATGTCGCCAGAATGCACGTGGCGGCAACTTGCGTCGGCCAAGCCAACCGCCTAATTGAGATGGGCCAAAATTATGCGACCGGCCGCATCCAGTTTGGACACCCGATCTCGGATTTCCAAGCTGTACAGCACATGCTTGCCGAGAGCTATGCAGAAACGCTGGCAGCCCGTTCAATGGTGCTAGAGACTGCTAGGCGTATTGACACTGGCGAGCGACCACTCGCAGATATGTCGAGTTGCAAGTTATTTGCCTCAGAGATGGTTTGCAGGGTCGCCGACCGGATACTGCAAATACATGGGGGTGCCGGATATATGACAGCGTACGACGTCGAACGGTTTTATAGAGATGTACGCCTATTTAGAATCTTCGAAGGTGCCTCCGAAGTACACAAGATGATCATCTCACGTGAGATGCTAAAACAAGGGACGTGAAATGATACGCGTCACGAGATATAGCGGCGTCACAA